>ENA-OSJC01001997-OSJC01001997.1-marine-metagenome-genome-assembly--contig:-NODE-1997-length-15861-cov-2.750063_pt1 | contig 15861 bp, 17 predicted proteins | sample MGYA00237885_ERZ534234 | MGnify/ENA primary metagenome ERZ534234 (study PRJEB26413, sample SAMN06343907) | marine metagenome | isolation source: coastal waters | place: Atlantic Ocean: West Antarctic... | reverse complement strand
CGGTTCAAGCAGCTCATTATCACTAAATAAAGGGGTAACAGTCAGTGAAATAAACCCAATGCTTTTTTCCGTTGGAGGCACGCCAACGGATTGCGTTCATATTGCATTAACTGGATTAATTCCATTTAAACCTGACATGGTTATTTCTGGTATTAATGACGGAGCCAATATGGGTGATGACACAATTTACTCTGGGACTGTTGGTGCAGCAATGGAAGGTTTTCTTCTAGGTATACCATCCATAGCGGTATCAATGGGAAGTTCAGAGCCTAAATATTTTGAGACAGCAGCAAAGGTTATATTAGGCTTAATTGAAAAGCATAGTAAACAGCCCCATAAAAATGTAACCTTATTAAATGTTAATGTTCCCGATGTACCCTATTCAAAAATTAAAGGATTAGAGATTACTAGGCTTGGTAAAAGGCACGGAGCACAACCAGCAATTAAAAGAGCTGGGGCTAATGAAGAAGGCTTATACTGGGTTGGAGCAGTTGGAGAGCCCAATGATAGCGGACCTGGTACAGATTTTTTTGCAATCATGAATAATTATGTTTCAATATCTCCTATTAAATCAGATTTAACAAACCACAAAGAAATGGACCCAGTAAAAAAATGGATGGAATTATAGCTTAATGAAAAATAAATTTAATTTATTACTTGTCTTTGTAGTTGTTGTGCTTTCTGGGTGCGCATCAAAAATTCCTACGCCAGTTGAAGGTGAAGTACTAAAAACAGAAGAAAGTTGCCCAGATGTATATAAAGTACAAACTGGAGAAACCTTATTTAGTATCAGTCTGATGTGTGGGTTTAATTATAAGGATGTAGCAAAAGCTAACGGTCTATCTAAGCCATATAAAGTGAGAGCAGGTGACTTTATTAGATTCGACTTACTAAGGCAAAATAATGCAGTTGACGTTGAAAAACCAATACAAAGTAATGAAGTTGAAACATTACCCTTGGATGAAGAAGGAATTATTTCAGAAGAACCTCAAATTTCTGCACCTTTTCAGGTTAAAGAGCCTAAAGTTATTCGTGAAATTTATTCATCAAAAACTCTAAGGAAGGCAAATAAAATTGTTGCTGACCGTAAAAAAATATCTAACCTATGGGAAAGTCCAGCAGATGGAAAAATAATCTCAAATTTTGACGCGGCCATTGGTAAAAAGGGAATAGAAATTAAAGGTCAATTAGGGCAAGAGATTAGAGCTGTAACCAAAGGAAAAATTATTTACGCTGGAGAGGATTTAAAAGGGTACGGGAAGCTTGTTATTCTAAAGCATGATGATGGAATATTGACAGTATATGGGAATCAAAATGAAATTCTTGTTGCTGAAAATCAAGTAGTTAACGCCGGACAAACTATAGGCATTATGGGAAACTCAGCAACTGAAGAGGTGAAGTTAATCTTTGAGGTTAGGAATGGTGGTAAATCAATTGACCCACTTAAATACCTCAAGAAATACTATTAATTAAATTCTTTCTTATCTTGCTTCTTATAGTAGTCTTCAATAGTTGTCATATCAAAATCTCTTGCCCATTTTATAATTTCATCAAATGCGGGAGCACCTATTTCACCTACCTGAGCATGAATACCGGCGCGATCTCTTATAACAAGTAATCCAGGAATTTTTTCAACCTGAAAATATTCTCCAATCTCTGGATCTTCTTCGGTATTAACCATACCAAAAATAATGTCCGTATTTTTTTTTGCTGCTGCCTCAAAGGTTGGTGTGAAATTTACACATGGTTCGCACCACGGCGCCCAAAAGTCGATCACTAAGAATGCATTTGATTCAATCGTTTTTTTGAAATTTTCTTTTGTTAGAACCACTAAATTTTTCATCTCTATCCTTAATTATTTCCATTTATTATTAAAATATATTTCATTAAGAGCCTTTCTTTTTCTTGGCAACTGCTCTTTTATCTTTTGTTCCTCTGTAAAAGCACTCTCTTTTAAGGCTTCCCCAACAGCCATTACTGAGAGAATATCAAATTGTTTAGGAATACTCGACAAATTTCTTATTTTTTCTTCATCGAAACCACCCATTTGATGAGTCGAGAGACCTAAACTTACAGCCTGAAGGCAAATATTTTCTGCGGACGCACCTGTATCATACTGAGCCCAACGATTTGGCTCCTTATTATGATCAAAAACTTTATTAGCACATACAATAATTAATATTGATGCGTCCATAGCCCAATTCTGATTCCCAACTGATAGGCAATTAAGCGCTCCAACCCACGAAGTAATATCATGCTTCTGAAATATAACAAACCTCCATGGTTGATCGCCATAACAGGAAGGCGCCCATCTCGCAGATTCAAGTAAAGATAATAATAAATCATTACCTATTATAAATTCAGGATTAAAAGCTCTTGGACTCCAGCGCTCAGCTAATAATTTATTAATATCGACTTCTGTATCGGCTAGTTTCTTCATTTATTGTCTAATTCCTTCAATTAAAAATTCAAGTACCACCTCATTGCCTAGAGATGCATTTGGTTTTTCTCCCCATGTATAACCAAAATCTGATACTTTAATAGTTGTATTTGCTTGTATGCCGACTCTATAACCACCCCAAGGATCGCTTCCATAACCCAAGACCTTGAATGGCATTGATATCTCTTTAGATATACCATGAAGATTTAATAACCCCTTAATAGTTCCAGTATTATTGTCATTAGATTTTATTTCATTACTTACAAAAGTAATTTTAGAGAAATTATCAGTATCTAAAAAATTTTTCTCCTTAATATGTGAATCTCTTTTTTTATGATTACTATTAATTCCTAATAAATTTATTTTAATATTTATTTCTGATTTATTAATATCATCACGGTCAATAGTTATTATTCCACTCATATCTGATACAGTTCCGGAAGTCATCGACACTACATGACGAATTTTCCAGTTAGAAAAACTATGTTCGGGATCAATATTGTATGTTTCAATAGCGCCAACTGAGTAGCACAAGAAGATTAGAAAATAAGAAAAGTATCTCATCATTTGTTAAGCTCTTTTAAATAAATTATAGTTATTAGATAGACCCTAACCATCATTATAATTCATTTTTTTCAGGATATAACTACATGCAAACTCTTAGTCATTTTCCAAGAACAATAATCTTAATTAAAAAATAGTAGATGACTAATATTAAAATATATTCAAAATTTATGGACCAAGCTCTAGAGCAAGCAAGAGCATCGTACGCGGAAGATGAAGTTCCAGTCGGCGCAATTGTTGTACATGAAAATAAAATTATTGGCTTTGGAAGAAATAAGTCAATCTCTCAAAATAACCCAATAGCTCATGCTGAAATAATTGCAATTCAACAAGCTTCAAATTATCTAAAAAATTACCGTCTTATTAATTGTGATTTATATGTAACTTTAGAGCCCTGCATTATGTGTTTGGGAGCTATTTTTCATGCAAGAATAAAAAGACTATTCTTTGGTGCATGGGATCTTAAAACAGGAGCATGTGGAGGAAAAATTAATTTAGTACAGGACAAAACACTTAATCATCATTGCACGCTAAAAGGAGGCATTCTTGAAAAGGAATCAAAACAATTGCTTCAGAAATTTTTTAAGGAAAAAAGAGCAATAAAAAACCGCAACTAATCACGGTTTTTTATTTCAAAGTGACTACTCTCTGCCCATTAATGCCATCAATAAATGCAGTAAATGTACAAATAAATTATATATATTTAAATAAAGAGAAAGGGTAGCCATAACATAGTTTGTTTCTCCACCCCTAACAATCCGATTAACATCATACAAAATAAAACCTGAAAATATTAGTACAGCAATAGATGAAATAGCTAATGACAAGGCCGGAATCTGAAAGAACATATTTGCTAGCATTGCTAGTATCAATAGAATAAGACCAATCATTAGAAATTTTCCCATCGATGAAAAATCTCTCTTAGATGTTGTTGCAATACCAGCTAAGGTAACGAAAATCACACCAGTTCCGCCAGCAGCTAGACTGACTATTTGACCACCATTACTCATGCTAAAAGCTACTTGCAGGATTGGGCCAAGCATAATACCCAATAAAAATGTTAAGCCAAGCAAAAATACTACACCCATACTATTATTACGATTTTTTCTAATTAAAAAAAACATTCCGAAAATACCAGCAAGGGTTACCAGCATAAACATGATTGGGCTAGCTTGAGCAAAGCCAAAATTCATACTCATACCAATTAATGCCCCTATTACGGTAGGAAATAATGAAACGCCTAATAGCGCATATGTATTTCTCAGTACTTTATTAGCGCCAGTTAATGCTGACGCATTAGAAGCTACATTCATGTTATTTTGCATAATTCTTCAATTCCTTTAATTTATTTATTAAATACTTGTATTAGGATAGGGCTGATAATCAAAAGTTTCAAGTAATTTTACAAAATATTTAATCATTTTGTAAAATTAATAACAAATTTTTGTGCATCTGCTAGGGAATGGCCCTTGTAATTATTAGCTTTGGCTTGAGCTTTATCTAGTCTCATCTTATTTATCCTTAATACTGAGCTTGCTGAAACCTTCCATTCCAATTCATTTAGGAGTGAGTCAACATCATTTGGTGAATTACAAACAAGGACCATGTCACAACCAGCATTAAGTGCCATCAGAACCCTATTTTTAATGTCTTTGCTGCAATGAACGGCTGCACTCATACTCATATCATCGCTAAATATAGCCCCTTTAAACCCTAAATTTTTCCTAAGTTGCTGCTTAAGCCAGAAGGACGATAGGCCTGATGGCATCTTATCGCAAGTAGAATAAATGACATGGGAAGGCATAATTCCAAACAAGCCAATTTGAATTAATGATTCAAAAATTTTCATATCTGCTTTTTTTATGTCTGCGAAATTCCTGGGGTCAATAGCTGTTTCTTGATGTGTATCAGCCTTTATATAACCATGTCCTGGAAAATGCTTACCTACACCTTCCATCCCGCCATGATTTAAGCCTTGATGAAGCGCAGCCGATAACTCAATAATAGGATCAACATTCTGGTGAAATGATCGATTGCCAATAATTGAACTGGTGCCATAATCAATATCTAAAACTGGGGTGAAACTGAAATCAATTTCAAGCTCACCTAGCTCTTTTGCAATTATCCATCCCGTGAAGTTAGCAATTTTTATTGCTTTAATCTTATCCTGATTGTAAGTTTTACCGATTAGACCCATATCCGGAAGAAGGGTAAATGATTCCCTAAACCTTTGTACCCGGCCCCCTTCGTGATCTACAGAAATAAGCAAATCACCCCTTACCTCTTTTATGGCTATAATTAATTCAGAAAGCTGCTTTCGATCACTAAAGTTTTTAGCAAAGAGGATAATGCCACCAACTAAAGGATGTTTTATTCTTCTAATATCCTCTGAATTTAATTTATACCCTTCGACGTCGATCATCAAACAAGTCATATATATTTTCTTTTATCTAAAATTAACTTTCTTTTATATCCCAATATTTATGCAAGTAATCACCAATAAAATTTATACAGTAAACTAAGGACATAATACTGACACCCACCAGGATAGAGTAGTGTGGGGACACTAATAAGTAACTCACACTGTCCCTCATCATAGCACCCCATGAGGCATCAGGAGCTGGAATTCCCAGGCCTAAAAATGACAGGCTTGCTTCCGCAATAATAAGCCCAGCAATTGCATACGTTCCTTCCACAATTAAAGGGGTTCTCAGTGCGGGGAGGATATGTCTGATAATTTTCCAGGAATGTGAGCACCCCATTGATTCAGCTGCATTGATAAAATCATAATTCTTAATCAATAGTGTTTGTCCTCTGGCTAACCTGGCGTATCCAACCCATCCACCAACTGATAGAGCAATTATTAAATTTAACTTTCCTGCAGGCAACATTGCCGCAAAAGCTATGGCAAGTAATATTCCAGGAAATGACATAAAAAAATTAATAATAAAACTAATCAAGGCATCAAATTTTCCACCAAAATAACCCGCGAGAACCCCTAACGTAATACCAATTACTGAAGTAAAAATAGTAACGAAAAATATTATCTCAATAGAATTGAGAAATCCCTCTACAAGCCTAAAAAATATAGGCCTTCCATAGTCATCACTTCCGAACCAATTACCTATATCAGGTGGAGATAAAATTAATGCAGGCTCAATATAGTTTGGATCAACATCCATTAAATAGTTGAAAATTATGGAGAAAATCCAAAAAATAACAATCAATTTAGCTAATAAATTCATATCACTTTAACTTCACTCTTGGGTCAACTAACCCATAAATAAACTCTGTTAACAAATTAATTCCTATATAAGATATTGCTATTACAAGAACACATGCTTGAGTTATTGGGTAATCTCTAGTCTGTATTGATTCAACTAACAATCTCCCAAGCCCATCCCAGCTAAAAAGAGTTTCAGTAATAACTGCCCCAGATAAAAGTGACCCAAACTGGAGGCCAATAATAGTTACAATTGGTATTAAAACTAAACGAAATACATGGTGAATAATAATCGCCCATTTACCTAAGCCTTTTGCTTTGGCGGTTCTTACAACGTCAGAATCGAGAAATTCAATCATACAATTTCTTGTCATTTTAATGATAATCGCTAGCAAGCCTAATGCCAATGTTAATGCTGGTAGGATAATGGAGTAGGATGAATCCATTCCACTAACAGGAAGCCAACCCAGCCATATTGAAAATAATATAATTAACAAGGGGCCTAGAAAGAAATGTGGTGCAGAAATAAACACCAAGCTTATATTAACAATACTTCTATCAATAATTGTATCTCTATACATTGCCGCAGAAATTCCAGCGCTAATACCAAAAAATATAGCTATTGAAAGAGCGGTAATCGCGAGCGTATAAGTATTCTTAATTGCCTCTAATAATCGATCAATTACAGGTGTTTGATTGATAATTGAATACCCAAAATCTCCATGTATGATTTGAACAAATGATCTCCATAGTTGAATATAGATTGGCTGATCTAAGCCTAACTGACTCCGTAATTTATTTTGATCTGCTAATGAAGATGATTCACCAAGCATAACCTGAATTGGGTCGCCAGGAATTAAGTGAAGCAACAAAGATGTTAATAAAAAAATTCCTATTAACTGGAATGCAACAAAAATAAATTTTGAAAAAATATTATTCTGCATTAATAAACACGTCTACACCAACTTCTACATATTGATACAAGGAGAGGACATCATGATTTGACATTCTTATACAACCATGTGAAGCCGGAGAACCTAGCAGTTCTTCCTCATTGGTTCCATGAATATAAATAAACCGCTGCATAGAATCAAACTTCCCTAGACGATTAAAGCCAATCTCTTTTCCAGAAAGCCAAAGAATTCGGGTGAGGATCCAGTCGTCTTTTGGTAGCTGGTCGTTAAGCCTCTTACTCCAAATATCACCGGTGATCCTCCTTCCTTCGTAAACTGAGTACACCGGATTATTGTCGCCAATTTTCGCTCTGATGACATGATGCCCTAAAGGAGTTTTATAGCTTCCTTTTAGCTGACCAATACCGGCTTTTGCAGATGAAATTTTATAAGTAAATTTAACCTTATTATTAAAAAGTAATAATAAATTTTGGGATTTTATAGAAATAATAATCTGATATTTCATTATATTTTCTTAGCAGACATAAGCCCATCCCAGCTTCCATTAGGGTAAATTTTAAAATCTTTAATGTTTTCTCTAAAAGCGGAGAAATTTCCTTCATACCACAAAGGCATAGAGCCAATTTTTTTTGATACTTCTAAAATAACAGGGCCCCAATCATTATTTATTTTAGCGTTATTAATATAAATATCCATAGATAAATCAGAATATTTTCCTCTATTTAATCCCCTGGGCGGAGTAAAGACAGAAGAAAAAATCTTCTCATAAATTTCAGGGCTTCTTATCCCAACCCACGTTAATCCATATAATTGAAAATTACCTGACTGAATGTCTTGAAAGTAGGTGCCCCAATCAAGGGTTTTTATACTTAAGTCTATTCCAACCTTAGCTAATTGTGCCTGAATAATAGTTGCAATTTTTAACCTAAAAGGATCAGTTGAAGTTTTGTATGTTAGATTTATTCTCTGATCTGGCAAGATTTTACTTAAAATTTCTCTTGCTTTATTTGGGTTATATTCTGTGCCCTGAATATCCTGACTAGCCCAATGTTCTGGCGGCAATATTTGTTCTGCTATACGAGTTTTAGTATTAAAAAAATATTTAGCAATTGAAACGCGGTCAATTGACATAGCCAATGCTTTTCTAAAATTATGATTCCCTAATAGGGGATCCATAAAGTTAAATCCAATATAAGAAACATTTACGCCTTTTGTTAGCTGATGCTTTATATCGCTTTGTTGAGTTAAAAAATTTATTAACTCTAATGGTAGGTCATTTTGAATAATATCTATTTCAGCATTAATAAGTTTAAGAACTCTAACTGTTGGGTCTTTAATTTCAACTAATTCAAACAATTGACTGTCTAAAATTCTTCTAATTTGGATATTAGGCTTACTCGAGATAAATTCAAAAGGGCCAGAACCCATTGGCTGAGTAGCAAAGCTATGTCCGTTCTCAATATGTGATTTTGGTAGAATTGAAAATGATAATTTTGATAAGAAATTATGGTCTGATTTTTTTAATAAAATTTCAAAAATATTAGATGAGATTTTATTTACAGCCCTAATCGACTTAAGTTCATTTGAATACGGTGATGCAGATGAGTGCTTTAAATGTCTAATTGTAGAAATTATGTCATGAATTTCTAGTGGTGTTCCATTGTGAAATTTTGGTGGGTTCTCGGTTAGCGTAAAATTAAATTCTTTACTAGATATTTTTTTTATCTTTACGAGATCTGACCCAATTGTAAAATCGTCATTAAAGTAAATCAGGGGGGTATAAATAAGATTACTTAATCTTTCTGATGCAGCATCTGATGAGAATCTTGGGTCTAGAGTTTGTGGATTCTGGGCAATACCAAAATAAATAATCTGGTCATTTTGACTATTTTTGCAGGCTACGACTAAGGGAAAAGTAAAAAAAAGAATTAATAGGAATGCATAATTAGCTTTATTCATTATGCTCAAAAAGTGCAATTGATTCAATGTGCGAGGTATGTGGAAACATATTTAAAATTCCTGATTTTGAAAACTTGTAGCCCTTTTCGTTAGTCAGTATGTTGGCGTCTCTTGCCAGGGTTGCTGGATTACATGAAATATAAACTATCTTTTTTGGTTGTATATCTGAATTAATTAAATTAATTAAATTAAGTGCGCCATCTCTAGGGGGGTCAATTAGCCATTTATCTGCTTTTCCTAATAGTCTTATATTTTCATATCCAGCTTTAAATAAATCAATCTTTATGAAATTAACATTTTTACTCAAATTATTTATAGCTGCATTTTTTAGTCCCGATTCAACTAATGAATCATCACCCTCAATTCCAATAACAGAAGAGCCAAATGTTGCTATCGGCAATGTAAAGTTACCAAGCCCAGAAAAGAAATCAATAATAAGCTCATTTTTTTTTGGTTGCAATAATGCCATTGCTCTCCTTATTAGAACAAGGTTAATAAATGGATTAATTTGAGTGAAGCTTGTTGGTTGAAAAAATAAATTTAGTCCAAATTCACTATTTGAATAAATTATTTCAGCATCCATTGTTTTAATGAGTGGCTTTATAGTGTCGTAGCCTTTTGTCTGAGTCCAAAATTCGATTCCGTGAATCTCTTGAAATAATTTAAGGCTTTTTTTATCGGCATCAGATAGCTCTTCTAGTATCCTCACCACCATAATGTGTCTTTTTTGGTTTGATGCATATTCGATTTGTGGGATTTTATCTTTGATTGAAAGTGTACTAAATAATAATTGAAGTGGCTCTAATAGTATCGATATCTTTGTTGGAACAACTGCACACATTTTCATATCCGTCACAAAATGTGATTTTTTTTCATTAAAACCAATAAGTACTTTATTTTTCTTTTTTACAAATTTCACACGAAATCTAGCTTTATGTCTATATGAATGTACTGGGCCTGATATTGGAGGTAGGATAGTTTTTGGACTTATTTTTCCAACGTGCTGGAGCGTTTCTTCAAATGCTCTTTGTTTGTATGCTAGCTGAGTTGACGCTTCTAAATGCTGCATTGAGCAACCACCACAGATACCATAAACGGAACATATTGGCTCTACTCTTTGGGTTGATTCCTTAATAATTTCTTCGGATCGTGCAAAAAGTATATTTTTCTTTTTTTTTAATACTTTGAAACGGACCATTTCATTTATTAATGCATTATCGACAAATATGATTTTTTCATTTAGGTGACCAATACCCCTGCCCTCATTATCTATCGATGTTATTGTGATTACGTTTGATAAATCAGCTTCCATTAACTGCTTCCAGCTATGCTGGAAATATACCAGTAGATAGATAACGATCTCCTCGATCGCAGGCGATAGAAACAATAACTGCATCTGGATTTTTCTTTGCAATTTCTAAAGCAATAAATAATGCGCCACCAGTAGAGCCCCCTGAGAATATCCCTTCATTTTTAGCAAGAGATCGAGCAGTTTCCTCTGCATCAAATTGACTTACATTTAGAATCTCATCAATATTTTTATTGTTAAATATTTTAGGTAGGTATTCTTCCGGCCATTTTCTTATGCCAGGAATTTGAGCCCCTTCTTCCGGCTGCACTCCAATAATTCTTATTTTTGGGTTCATTTCTTTCAAGTATTGAGATGTTCCAACAATAGTTCCTGTTGTCCCCATACTTGAAATAAAGTGTGTTACTTTATTTTTTGTATCCCTCCAAATCTCTGGCCCAGTCCCTTCATAGTGTGCTAGTGGATTGTCAGTATTTGAGAATTGATCTAGAACAACACCCTTGCCCTGTGTAGCAAGATCTGTTGCAGTATCTCTGGCAAGCTCCATACTACCCTCAGATGGGGTAAGAATAAGTTCGGCACCAAATGCTTTCATAGTTTGGCGCCTCTCAATAGACTGATTTTCAGGCATAACAAGAATCATTTTATAACCCTTCATTGCTGCCACCATAGCTAAAGCAATACCTGTATTTCCAGATGTTGCCTCAATTAGGGTGTCACCTGGCTTAATTTCACCCCTTAGTTCCGCATGTTGGATCATAGAATGAGCAGGTCTGTCCTTAACGGATCCAGCAGGATTATTGCCCTCTAATTTAAGATAAATACTGCCCATTCCCTTCGTGCTAAGCCTCTGTATTTTTGCTAAGGGAGTATTTCCAATTGTTGACTCAAGTGTGTTCAATTTTTTTAATCTTCAAAAAAGTAATAATTGCCATTGTTAGAAAAAATAAATATCCCATTAGAGCAAACTGAGGAAGCGTTACGCCAATGAAACTCCAGTCAATGTTTGAACAGTCACCCGTTCCTCTAAACAATAAATTTATTGCTTGAGTTAGGGGAAAATTCTCAAACATATAGTCTAAGTCTATCCCACATTCTGCGGGGACGGTAATCCACTTTTCTTGAATCATTATATGTCTACCTGAGAAAGTTAGCCCAGCTACACTAGCTGTTGCTAGCATTAATAAGTGGCTAATACGAGTTAAAAAGTTATGCTTAAGGAAAAGAAAAAAAATAAAAATAAAACCAATAATAATAAAAATAATTCTTTGCGTAATACACAGAGGGCAAGGTTCTAATTTATAAAATAATTGAATTAATAAGGCAACTCCTATCATAATGAAAGAAAGAATTGCACCAAATAGGTTTACTTTAGAGAATGATGTGAGATTTTTCATAGTTGTGCATATTTTTTCATATTAAAGACTTATAATTAAATCACTATTAAATAATAAATAAACACTTCCATGATAAATGAAGAAGAGAGTGATAGCCAAAAAATATTTTCTATTACAGAACTTAATAGAATGGTTAAGAATGTTCTTCAGCATAATTTTCAAATTATGTGGATTAAAGGAGAAATTTCAAACTTTATCTCAGCAGCTTCTGGGCATTGGTATTTTTCTTTAAAAGATAGTGAAGCCCAAGTAAGATGTGCCATGTTTAGAGGCAGCAATAATAAAATTGATTGGATTCCTAAGAATGGAGACCTTATTGAAGGTAGAGTCCAGGTTGGACTTTATGAAGCAAGAGGTGAATACCAACTAAATATTGAATATATTCAACGAGCCGGAATGGGCGAACTCTTTGAAAAATTTAATCAATTAAAAAATAAACTTAAAGCTATAGGTTTATTTGATGAAAATTCAAAAAAACTACTAACCATCTATCCTTCATCAATTGGAGTAATTACATCACCAGATGGAGCGGTATTGAAAGATGTTATTTCAACACTCAGGAGAAGAAATAAATTAGTATCCATTATCGTCTATCCAACTTTAGTTCAGGGAGAGTCTGCACCAGAAGCGATAATTAAAGCACTAAACATTGCAAATACTAGAAATGAAGTAGATACAATTATTCTCTGCAGAGGAGGAGGTTCAATTGAAGACTTATGGGCTTTTAATTCTGAGGCTTTAGCCTTTGAAATTTTTAACTCTCCTATTCCTATTATTTCTGCTGTTGGGCATCAAACAGACTTTACTATTTCGGATTTTGTCGCAGATATTAGGGCTGCAACTCCAACAGCCGCTGCAGAATTAATTAGTGAAAGCCTGGATCAGGCAGTTACTCAAATAGAAGCATATAAAAAAACAATAGATAATATTATGAAGGAAAAGTTACAGTCTCTCTCCCAAAAAATTGATACTTATGAGAAAAGGCTTGTATCTCCATCTCAGAAATTATTAATGCAATTAGAGATAACCAGTAACCTTAAAAAAAGATTAAAATTTAATTTTGAAAAAAAATTAGATGAGTATAAAAATAATATTAGTGGGTTACAGCAAAGTCTTTTACATCTAAATCCAAACTCCATTCTTTCTAGAGGTTTTTCAATAATCTTTGACCAAAATAAAAATATTATTAATAGCAGCTCAAAGGTGACTTCAGATGATAAAATTAGTATTAAATTTTATAGCGGTAATGCGCAAGCAAAAATTATAAACTCCCTTAATGAAAATATAGAATGAAAATATCAAATAAAAAAAATTCTAGTTTATTAATCCTATCCGTTGCTGCGCTTGGAGTGGTATTTGGTGATATTGGCACAAGCCCGCTCTACGCAATTAAAATGATTTTTAGTATTGGTAATAATGTTTTAACCCTAAACAATGAAAATGTTCTTGGGATTCTATCCTTAATATTTTGGTCCTTAGCGCTGATAGTTTCAATAAAATATATTACTTTTATTATGAGGGCCAATAATAATGGGGAGGGCGGTATTATGGCTCTTTTATCGCTAGCAAATAGAAATGCTAAAACACGAAGAAAAAAATTAATTATAATGATTATTGGTATGTTGGGTGCCTGCATGTTTTATGCCGATGGCATGATAACTCCAGCAATATCTGTGCTCTCTGCTATTGAAGGTATAGAATTAGTAACTCCAACGTTCAGCACATTTATTGTTCCCATAACGCTTTTAATTATATTTGGATTATTTTGGGCTCAAAGTAAGGGCACAAGTGCTGTTGGGTTTATGTTTGGGCCAGTAATGCTTGTTTGGTTTATAACGCTAGCAGCATTAGGTTTATACAACATTATCCAAGCACCATTTGTCTTAAATGCCCTAAATCCTTTCTACGCATTTAATTTCTTTCAGACCCAATTTAATGTTGCATTCATTACTTTAGGCGCAGTTGTCTTGTGTGTTACTGGAGCAGAATCACTCTATGCCGACATGGGGCATTTTGGTAGAAACCCAATTAAGATTACTTGGTTTAGCTTTGTGTTCCCTGCTCTAGTCTTAAATTACTTTGGGCAAGGTGCTTTAATTATTAATGCCCCGGAGAGTATCTCAAACCCGTTTTATCTTATGGCCCCCGATTGGTTTACTTTGCCACTAGTTATTATGGCTACATTAGCAACAATTATTGCTTCTCAAGCCTGTATCACAGGAGCTTTTTCTGTATCTCGCCAAGCATTACAGCTTGGTTTCATTCCAAGAATGAGAATTGACCATACGTCCGAAAATCAAGAAGGGCAAATTTATTTACCGCGAGTTAATTGGCTTCTAATGGCTGGAGTTATGGCGGTAGTTCTTATTTTCCAAAATTCTAGCGCCTTAGCAGGCGCATATGGAGTGGCAATTACTATGAATATGGTAATCGCAACAATCCTTGCAGGATTTGTATTTATTGAGGTCTGGAAATGGGGGTGGATAAAAGCTTCTTTATTCATTTCAATATTCTTATCAATTGATCTTGTTTTCTTTTCGGCAAATATTATTAAGGTTGTTGATGGAGGTTGGTTCCCGCTTCTAATAGGCTCAATACTAATATTACTTATGACTACATGGAAAAAAGGCCGAACTCTTTTATATCGGAGGTTAAAAAATGAATCCATGGAAATATCGCCTTTCCTTCGCTCGATTAAAGGAAGTTTAAAGAATCGCGTTGATGGGACATCAGTTTTTTTAACACCGAACCCTAAAGGTGTCCCTCATGCATTACTCCATAACTTAAAACATAATAAAGTAATACATAAAACAGTTGTATTGCTAACAGTGCGCTTTTCAGATTCACCTCACATGAGCTCAAAAGATATGGTGGTAGTTAATAAATTGCCTCATAATTTTTACCAGGTTACTATTAATTATGGATTTAAAGACGGAACAAATATTCCTAACGACCTTAAGAAATGTAAAAAATTTGGTTTAGCCTTTGACCCAATGGATACATCATACTTCATTGGCAAGGAAAGTTTAATTGCTCAGCCTGGCTCAAATATGAATTATTTAAGAAAAAAAATATTTGTGACTTTATTTAGAAGCTCAGAAAATATTTCCAATCAATTTCACTTACCTGTAAATCGAGTTGTAGAGCTCGGAAGCCAGGTTGCAATATAAAATAATTTACCTATGAAAAAACTACTTATATTTTTATTATTAATTGGTGGCTGTGCAACCACAACGATGGAAACTGAATCTGATGTATCAAGAAAACAATTTTTGTTACTCCCAGCTTTTTTAGCTATGAATATGGCTGAAGATGGATATCGACAAGAGATTAAAAATGCTGAGAAAAATAATAAGCTCAATATTGATAAAGAAGAGCTCAAGAAAGTAAAAAGAATTGCTTATAGATTAATTGAAAATATCTCGGTCTTTCGAGAAGATGCATTAGATTGGAAGTGGGAAATTAATATACAGGATAGTGAGGAAGTTAATGCTTATTGTATGCCAGGTGGTAAAATAATGGTATTTACTGGACTTTTAAAAAAGACAGACGCAACAGAAGGCGAAATTGCTGCTGTATTAGGACATGAAATAGCCCATGCACTAAGAGAGCATGGTAGAGAGAGAATGTCTACCGCTTTGGTTCAACAAGTTGGAATTTTTGGTTTTGCTGCTTATATAGCTAATAATGCTAAAAATAAAACAACTGCAAATGTTGCAATTCAAGCAATTGCTTTAGGTTCAACTTTATTCTTTGCGCTTCCTAATGGTCGAGAACAAGAAAGAGAGGCAGATAAAATGGGCATTGAGCTAGCTGCTAGGTCCGGCTTTAATCCAATGGCAGCTGTGAGTCTTTGGAGAAAAATGGGAGAACTTTCAAACGCCAAAATACCTGAATTTTTAAGTACTCATCCATCCAACGAAAATAGAATCGCTGACCTCACATCGCATGCTAAAAAATTAAAGAAGCTTTATTTGGATAATAAGATTAACTAATTAAAGAAGGTCTAAAGAGATCTAAATTAATGTAAAATTATTACTTTTTAAACTAACCGA
>ENA-OSJC01001995-OSJC01001995.1-marine-metagenome-genome-assembly--contig:-NODE-1995-length-15863-cov-10.209109_pt1 | contig 15863 bp, 20 predicted proteins | sample MGYA00237885_ERZ534234 | MGnify/ENA primary metagenome ERZ534234 (study PRJEB26413, sample SAMN06343907) | marine metagenome | isolation source: coastal waters | place: Atlantic Ocean: West Antarctic... | reverse complement strand
TGCTGCTGGAAGTGATAAACTTGCTGCACCATTCATTGCAGGAAAGGTTACAATAGATCCTGATTGTGCTGCTGTTAGTACTGTACCAGAAGTATATCCTGTTACGATTGTTACTGTTGGAACAACAAAACCTGTTATCTCTGTACCAGTACCTGAAATGTTACCGCTTGAATCGATATCAAAGTTAGTTGTTATTGCGCCCGTTGCTGCAGCTTTAGTGATTTGTTCAAAACCACCTTCTGATCTGACCGGACCGTTAAATGTTGAGTTAGCCATATTTGTTCTCCGTTTTACGTTAATATAGTCTTGAGATTTGTCGACTGCACGCGTCTATACTAACTAAATTTAATATGCAGTGCATAAATTATACACTCTTTCGTTGTCTGACGCAAATAAAAAGGGGCACTTAAAAAGCGCCCCTTTTAGTCTTCTAATGAAAGAAGTTAGAGTTGTTATGCTCCTTCAGAAGCAAACATACCTCTCCAGTCGGAAAAACCGAAGCTGTAACGTTCTCTAGCTTTGTACTTCATATTTCCAGTCTCAAAGTCGCCTTCCATAGAAGTAGCGATCGGTGATCTTTGGAAATGTTTCAGTCCATTAGGCACATCAGTTTTAATGAAAAATGCGTCCGTGTCAGTTAAGTAGTTATTCACTGCGTAACCTTCCGGAATCATTCCCATAGAACTAATCGCGTTGAGATCGTTATCAGAAGTTCCAGTTCTACCAGAAGACTTCATCAGTCTTTCAGCAGTAAACTGTAACGCTGATGGGATAATCAACTTACGTGCCTTAGCAGCAACTTTTAGACCTCTATCATCAGCAAAAGCAGCAATATCAATCATTGCTTGTTCTAATGATGTTTCGTTAAGGTCAGAAGCAACCGCTAGCTCATTTCTTTGGTTACCAGACGAAGTCGGGTGAGCAGAAGAAAATAGCTCAACACCGTCACCACCAGTAAAGCTAGAACTGAAACCGTTGTTTAAAACGTTTGCAGCTTTAACTTGCTTAGTGTGCGCCATAGATCGTGCTAGTGCTTTCGTGTAACGAGTACTGATTTTGTCGTAAAGGTTATCCTCTACAGCTTCTTCAGTAATCTGGAAAGCAAGTCCAACAGTTTCATGAGAGTAACGTGCTGTGAAAGACTCAGTTGCGCTATCAAAGTTAACAGAAGTACCTTCTGGTTTAACTGATGCAGAACCGAAGCCTGACAACATTACTTCTTCTTCGAAAGCTCTATCAGAGTTTTCGGTGTCGAAGATTTCAGCATGCTGATTCTCGTAGCCTTTATATTCCAATCCGAATAGTGCATTCAAACCGGGTTCCAACTCTTTTGCAAGTTGTGCTCTATTTATAGCCATAGTTCAAATCCTCCCTATACGCCTGTTGTTAGTTTATACACATGCTCACCAGTGTTGAACACCACATAAGCATTTGCATTTGCAGTTGCCACATCACTATTATCGGGATCTTTTGAGATTCCAATTTGCTTAAAGCCACCTGAAGTACCAGAAGTAGAAGTATCAATCTCAGAAGTTGATTGTCCAGTTGTAGTGCTTCCGACTACTCCTATAAAATCAAAGCCTGAATGATTCATAGCCGCTGTTCCAGTGCCGTCATGTTGTGCTTCAAACACGATCTGAGGGTCTGCGTAAACATACGCCACAATATCTGCCGCAGCAGTTGATGCTGGGTAGAATGCTTTATATGTTGGTTTACTTGTTGTTGGGTCAGTGTAGAACACGCCACCAAAAACACCCAGTTGTTGAGTGTCTCCAGCCGCTGCATTTTCAATACCGCCAGCCGCTTGTGCTTCAACTACATTACCAGAAAAAATACTAGTGTCGTAATTGTTTGCAATAGCGTACTCTTCAGTACGAATCTGACCGCCTGTTAAATGCCTTACGGGTTTAAAACCAAAGGCTGCGTCTTTATTTGCCATAATTATAGTCCTCCTTAGACTAATAAATTATTAGTTATTGTTAATAATCCAATTTAATTCCGGCAATGAATATTGTGTGTTAGAAACTAATCTTGTTTCTTGGCACCGCCAAAAGCTACTCTAGTCTGTCGATTTGGATTGTCTATCGGCATACTTGGATGCTGCTCCCTCAACAAACTATTATCAACAGCTTTTTGTTGATCACTAGTTTGGTTTGCGAAATAAGCCTTACGCTCATCTGCAATCTCAGTGGGTATCTTGGCTAGCAGTAGTCCACCTACAGCAACAACACCTTCGTTTTTTCCGTCTTCAATAGTCGGAGCATCGAAGTCTCCAAGCTCTTCAAGTCTAACAAGTTCATAACCTTCACGAATACGTGATGATACGTTTTTCTTGTCTTCTTGACCCATGATTTCAGCTCGTATCCAACGATATTGAAACCCATCAGGTGCTTGGGGCGCGTCTAGTCTAGATGGTGGTCGCCATGGCTGCCTTTTTTTGGCAGTCTTATCTCTAGTTTGAGATGAGCGTGAGGTTTTAATTATTTTTGTCATATTGCTACTCCTTCACGTATTTAGCATATTCTTCTAATGGCACACCAAGTTTCTTAGCTATCGCGACTTGTGACGGTGTGAGTCTCACAGTGCGTTTTCCTTTTTTCGAACTTGATCTTACCGCAGGTGCCACTGTTTGGTCAACCTTTTTTTGTGGTTTTTCTTCAGGTTCAAATCTATCAGGAAACTGTTGTCTTATTCGATGATCTATTTCATCATAATAGTCGTCAGAACGAGGATCAAAACCCTCTTCTTCAACTAATTTACGGTGAATAGCAAAAGCAGTGTAAGTCATTGCTTCGTCTTGACCGAACCAAACATTATCGTTTGCCCAAGAAGTAGCTGCAGCATCAGGCCTTGGAGCCGGTTGTACTGGCTGCGCTTGTGGCTGTAGTACAGGAACTTCTCTTTGTTGGTTAAATTGTTTCGCTTGATTTTCTAACGCTTCTTTTTGTATCTTAGCTCTTTCCGAATTTAACGTTGCTTTGGCCAAGGCACCTTGTGCTTCTGCCTGTACATCAACGTTGCCTTCTTCAATGGCTTTTTTAAGTTTTATCTTTGCCTCTTCAATTTGTGCTAAAGACTCTGATTGTAAACTTGATACATAGTTTTGGTTAGTGTCAGCGTATTTTTTCTCTAAATCACTAGTTTTATGCTGTAGTCCTTGAGCGTACTCCATCGCTGCTTGTTCGCGACGTTCTGATTCTCTAAGTTTACCTACTAGTTTTGAGATTCTTTTTTGGACTTTGTCACTGTAGTCGTGTAGTTCGTCGTCCGTTGACCCTTGATCGTTTTGAACATCTTCACGCTCATCAGATTCCGCAGGTGTGTCATCGGAGACATTACTGTCTTCAATAGATACTTCATTACTTTCCTCATCTGCTGTAGTTATATTTGATTCTTCTAGTTCAACATCAACGGAAGCTCCGCTGGTATCGATGTCGACGAGTCTATCGTCTTGTATTTTTTCTGCCTCAGGCATGGTTCTTGTCTCCATGGTTAATTATTGCAAGATGACTTACATGTGTAAGATGTCAGTCGGATCCTGTATTATAGCAAGTATTTCATCATCATTCAAGAGTCTTAAGTCGCCTCCGTCAATTTTTAATCTCGAACCTGCATAACGAGCAAAGATTACCCAATCGCCTTGTTTGCACCAAGGTCCTTCGGCAAATTTAGTAGTATCGGCATACGCATCAGGGCCAGTGGCCAATACATAGCCACAAACGGTAGCTAATTGTTCTCTTTCACGAGTTTGGTCGGACAAAATAATGCCTCCTTTACTCTTTTCTGCCCCTAAATAAGGCAAAATTAAGACGCGCCAACCAGTAGGTTTGGGTAGCTTCGCAGCAATATTGTCATCAATATTATTAGGGTCAATATACTTAGATTCTCGTTCTCCATAGATTCCCTCTACTTCTTTTTGTTTTTTCTCTATTTCAGCAGCCGTTAATTCTTTCTTTTTAGCTGCTTTTTGTTTTTTCCTAGCTTTCGCTACGTGCGTGGGTAATATTAAATCACTCATCGTTTTGTTCTCCTTTTTTCATTACATCTTGGATCTCTCCTTCGATCTCTTCTAAAGCACGAAAACGACCCATCATCTTTGCATACTCAGTAGAATCACCTACTGCGCCTTGCATTACATAATCAGTTGTTTGTTGCTTCTTATCACGGATAATACGTAGTATTTTTCCGCTTAAATACAATCCATCCATATTACTTGTATAACTTTCTTCATTACATTTTACCTCTTATAGTTTTGTAGTGCTCTAACACATTACCGAGCCCAGAGTTTGCTCCTGTCATCATAACCATTGGTGAACCACCTTGATTGTAACCGCCACCGTGCATAGGCGAACCACTTTGTGCTTGGCCTCCTTGTGCATAATTACCACCATAAACATTACCACTAGGGTATGCTCCCGTGCCGCCATACTGATAACCAATACGGCCACCGTTAGCGTTTCTTTCAAGATCTCTTATTGCTTGAGCACTTCCCATATATTGTTCTAGTGACAAGAAGTTATCATAACCAAAGTCATAAAAATTTTCTCTTTGTTGTTGATCTGTACCAGAGCCACCTTCACTGTAACCAGCACGTCCGCCGTCAGCGGCAGTCATGAAAGAACTTAGTGGCATATAAGAAGGCGCAGCAGTTAGTCTATCAATGTTTTCTCTGCCTGCAGTAGCCGAAGGACCATAGCCGTAATTACTAGTAGGTGTACTTTGAGCTCTAGCCAGTAGAGTGCCTATACCATTATTGCCAAATCGGTTTTCTAATTGTTGCAAATTTTCCATGCCGGGCATAACAGTAGGAGAAGGCTGTTTAAACTGACCACCAATGCCACGGGGATTAACAGCAGGTCTAAGTAGCATATCAGATATCATTTTATTGTTAGATCCATCGCCGCTTCTTCTTGCGAGTCTATCGTCTTGGGGCGTCGTACTTGGGCTTCTATTAAAACCACTTTTAATTTTATCGAAAATACTGCCTATGCCGGTAGATTGCGCACCAACTTGAGCAGTAGCATCAGTAGGTTTTTTACCAAACAATCCTAGTGCTTTCATAGCAAGATTGCCCGGAGTCGGTATTTTATTGTAAATATCTTTTAAATTATTTACGTCTCTTTTAAATTCTGGTCTGGTTGCTTGGAATCTTACAGAATCCAAAAGTCCCATGCCAGTAGTTTCGTTTCTGGCTTGTGCTTTATTATAAGCTGCTTGTACACCTAAACCCATGTTCTTAGGATTAATGCCACCATAACCTGCTATAGCAGAAGTGTCAGATCTTTTAGAAGGAGCGTAACCTTTAAATCTTGCTTTTTGTGCATCGACCGCCGCTTGATTAGCTTTGTATGCAGCGTTTCTAGATTTAAATTCACCTGCTTTAACATCGGCTAAAGATTTTCTACCAATTGCTGCTGCTACATCTTGTGGTGAAAATGCTGTAGGGCTTCTCATTTTCTTTTTGTCTAAAGTTGAAACTCTTTGTTTTGTAGGTGATTTAAAAGACTTAGTAACTCCTATGTCTTTCATAGAAGGTCTGCCGATAGGAGCTTTTGATCTCATTCTTGCGTTTTGTTTTTGTGTGTTTCTAGCTGCGGAAGATTTTGCGCTAGATGCTTTAGCACTACGTGAGGCTGCTCCTCTAGAGCGGCTCTTGCCTCTTGCAGAAGATTTTGCTCCTCGTCCAGCTCTACTGGAAGATTTACCTTTACCTCTACCTTTACTACTACTACTTCTACCTCGACCGCCTCTGCCGCCGCTACCTCGACCGCCTCCTCTACCACTACCTCTGCCGCCACGGCCTCTGCCGCCACGTCTGTAGCCTTCGCGATCTTCGCTAGATGAATCTTCTATGTATTCGGATGCCATTAATTGCCTCTAAAAGTGTCTGTTATATTCTTAGTGATTTTCTCAGCTTTGTCTAGTGTCTTTTGTTGAGAATCTTTGTCTTGTTTTTCTATAGCGATAGCTGCACGCAATGCAGTTGCAGCGTTTTGTTGATCTATTTTTTCTTTATCAGTGGCTTCTTGAGTCTCCGCCTTATCTTTTTCTAAAGCAAGTTTAGCTCTAGCTTCTTGTTCTTTACGATCATTTTCTTCGCTACGTATATCAAGTTCTTTTTGTTTTAGTTCGACTAATGGATCTTCTTGTGTTGATGATAACATGTCGTCAATGTTTTCCATGTAGTCAGTAATTAATTGTGCTTGTACTTTAGCTACTTCTTTTTGCATTTCCGCCATCATCTGTTGCATTTGTTGTTGCATCATTTGTTGTTGCTGTGGTGGCATTTGTTGCATTTGCATTTGTAGTTGTTGCATTTGTTGATTCTGTTCTGGCATTTGTTCCTGTACTTGTTCTTGCGCTTTTAATGAAATGTGCTGCATAATATGTGCTTGAATATTGGCCATCACTTGCGGATTACTTTTAGTGACCGCACTACCTAGTAAAGCTATGTGCGCAACAATGTGCGCATCGTGATCTTGTTGTGGAAATGCTTGTGCTGGTTTACCCAAACTAAGTTCTGAGTTTTCTAGTGCCGGGTCTTTGGGTTGAGGCTGAGGAGGTGGTGGCATTAATGCCTCTATATTTTGTACTCCCATCGCCTCATACATTCTACGGTAGGCTTCTGGCAGACTGTGCATTTGCGGCGCTGCTTGAGCCAACTGTAATTGTTGTTGTGCTAATGTTACTCGTTGTGTAATTGAGAATATGTTAGGGTCAGAAACAGGAATAACATCGATACGTGCGTCGAAGTCTTGTGCCATAATAGTTTGTTCTGCGCCAACAATTTGATACGGGTAGTTCTGTGGTAAGGTTGTAGCAAATAATTTAGCTAATAATTTAAATTCTTTGCCTTGAGCTGAATGCATTCTTTTATGAATTGCAGACATAACTTTCATGCCACGTTCCAATAAGGCCATCGTGGTACCTACTGGATTAACTTCGTTGCCTTCACCAAGTTTCATGTCAGCAACCGCAGCAAAAGATTTACCACTTTCAATAACAAAACCTAATAGTTGGTATAAAGTTTGTGAAGGTTCTTTGTACGGTAATGGTACTAGTGAACTGGCTATCTCGCCCGCGGGCGCGTCAACATCTCTGAACTCGCCGGGTACTAAAGGTTGGTCATCATCACGAATACGTAGGCCCCTAGCCTTGAATCCTGATGGTAAGTTGGCGAGTGTTCCAGCATCAATAAGTTGTCGTAGTATAGAGGTTGCGGATTTTGAGAGACCACCGAGCATATGAATAAGGCCAAAGCCATAAAAGCCAAGGCCGGGCAGAAATTTATAATGTACGAAATATTGTTTTTTGTTTTTAAGTGGGTCTTCTTCATTCCAGTTTCTTCTTACTGACAGTACGGTTGATGAGCTTTCTTCAATAGTTACAATGTAAGGCAAACTAATACCAGACATTTCACCTGCCTCATTGGCATCTTCATAGCCGGGCAAGTCAAGATCAGTATGTATCTCTAAGATGGTATGAATGTCATCTTTTGTGTAGATTCTTTTTCGACCATCTATTTCATCTATCTTGTCTTGAACTGTATTTGAATCAGTATCCGATGGATCTTCTAGTTCTATGTCCCGATAGAAACCAGACGCTTGATACTTACGTACATCATTTGCTGGCATTTTAATTACATGAGTAATACGTAAACAAGTCATTAAATCAGTAGCATCATACGGCACTACTAGATCTTCAGAGGATACAAATTTAGAAACCGGTCGACCTAGCTTGTCATCAAAATAAATTTTACGGAACGCCGAACCCGATAGGGGAAGGTGAAAAAGCATTTGATCAAGTTCGGGTTCGTATTCCTCCATGACATGGGAAATTTGGTAATTCATAAATTCTTTAACACGACTACATTGTGCTTCTACTTGTGGATTCGTTGCACCCATAATTTGAGTTTTAACTGGACCACCAGCGGGAAATAATTCTTTATAAGATTGCGCTTGAAACTGTGTTACTGATTCTGCTAGTAGGGGATGAGTCACCCCGGAAGCTCCCGGAAAAGGTTGAGTGCGATCTTCATTTTTTAATCCAAGTAACCCCAAGCCTTCAGCGTAAGTTGCTGACCAATCAGCCCTAGATTCACTGTCGCCTTCATAGGCTTCTAATAAATCATCTGCAATCTCGTCTAGATCACCTTCGTCCATAGACTCGGCTAAGTTTGATGCATGCCCTTGTTCTTCTGGCACGTCGGGTCCAAATGATATTGTAGCACCACCGTCATCATCTAGTTCGGTGTCACCATCCATTAATTCTATGTCCAATTCTTCAGGACTCATGTTCTCTGCCTCTAGATCAAATTTCATCTGTTCTTTTAAAGGCATATCTTTTTCTATTGCCATAATTAATACTCAGCTCCTTCTTGTAACGCTGCTAATATTTCTTCCAAAGAATAGTCTCCTTCTTCAAGTAAATCTTGTATAGTTAATCCACCTTCAAACATAGGAGTGTTAAAATTATACTGTCCTTCGTCGTAACCAAAATTTAAACTAGGGTCATTGATCATTTGCATTTCTTGATCTTCATATTTTCCCCCCAACATTGTTGGGTCCAATAAAAATCCTGCTGCGCCACCTAAAGCTCTTTTAAAACCGCCTTTAATTAAAGAGCCCAGTCCTTTTGTTATTCCCGATGTTGCAGACCGGGAGCCAACTGGTAGTTTTAAATTACCAGCGTTAACTATTCCCGCATCAGCATAACCAGTTCTTTGTAGCATGTTCACTTCCCTTTTTTAGGAGACTACTTCTTTTTGTCGCCAGAATCAAGTTCTTTCCAGAAACGGTCGAGAGCATTCTCGTGATCGCAGTTAAGACAATTGCACGGTGTGGTTCGACACGAACCACCATTACCACAATGACAGGAGTGCCCACATAAACGACAAGTATCGCTTAGCAATTCCATCGTTTACGCGCTTGGCGTAATCTTGAATTAGGATCCTTAGCGGCACCGGGAAATTTCTTCATTTGTCCCGCACTACGGGCACAATAAGACTTTCTACGATTTGCTTCTTTCGAACCTTTCTTCAATTTCGATGGTTTCTTGGTTACTGCGGTTGATAATTTTGATCCGGGATTGTCACGGCGATATTTAGCTACACCGGCTTTAGTCATCCCTGCACCACTTTTAGTAGCGCGAAAATACTTCTTAGTCTTTGGAGGTTGTTTGTCTTGTCGACGAAACATTACGCTTTAGCGGTTTTAGCTGAGCGTTTTAATGCTTTGTCCGTTACTGTACCTTTGCCTTTACGGCTAGTGCCTTTTTTCTTGGCCCTATTCATATAATAGTACAAACCTTTTTTAACCGTGCGACCGTCTTTAGTTACATGCGTATCGGCACCGCCACCTTTTCTAAATACTTTTCGACCTTTTAAAATGTCGGCTTGAGTTACTTTACCATCACCAGTTAAATCAGGAAACGAGCTACCACCTTTTTTATATTTTCTTCTAGGTTTACCTGTAGCAGTCAATGGATTCATTGGAGGATTTTTCTCCATTATTCGTCTTAATTCATCTCTAGTTATTCTAGGTTTTCTTCCGGGCAGATCTTTAGGCCTAGATTTAGGCACTCTAGGCATACCTTTAGGAGGGAACTTAGGATCGCGTTCTGTTTTAGGTTTAAATCTTTCACCTTTTGGTTTAGGTTTAAGTTTAGGTCTAGGTTTTAGAAGATCTCTAGGTTTTTTAGGTCTAGTTTGTTTAAGTTTAGGTCTTTTAGGGTAACCTTTTGGTGTAGGTTTTCTTTTAGTTTCCATGGTTGTTTTTCCTAATTGTGAACGGTTTATCATTTATGAATATTAAAGTATTATTTCTGTTCTTTCAACCCATAAAAATAATTGGTGTCATCGCCCGCAGTCCACTTGCTTTCAGTCTCTACGTTATACTCAATAGTAGACACTTTAAAATCAGGAGTTTTTAGCTCTGATGGACTTAACGACTTGTCATAAAACAAACATCTATTGTTGGGTTGCGCTGCAAAATGTTTGTTGTCTAGTAGCAATATATTAAAGGATTTGTGTTCTTCGGGTATCTCAGCGTAGCCCGTGTTCAATACATTTTTGTCAGCATGACAGTTATCAATAGTAAATAGATATTCCCCGGTATGCCATTGTTTAGATGGCGACAGGAATTTAGCTTTGCAACCAGAGATAGAGGCTTTTTCAATTACCGTTAAATCGTAATCAAATGCGTCCCACAACTCTAGTTCTTCCAACGGTAAGTCCAAATCAGTTGGCTCGTCTACAAATGCGGAAATCGGAAGTTTATCATAAAGGGCACCGTATTCAGGCAAGTAGGTTTCAAAGTACAATGCTCTTCCTTGAATAGACTTACAAGTAATCCACACCCCTTCGACAAATTCACCATGACCTTTTTGGTGATCGTGCAGGTACTGCTTTTTAACATAGACTTTTACTGGAGGTAAATTAGCGACAAGGAATGCCATGATTATTTAAACGTGCCAGTCTTTCTTTTAATAGGTTTGCCTTTACTAGTGACTTTTAATGCACCTGCTCCTGTTACTCCGCCCGCTGTGATTCCAACAGCTCCCGCTGTCTTAGGTCTTCGTTTAATTGCATCCAGTACTTTTTGACTTTTTGTTTTTTTGACCACGGTGGAAACTCTTCTTCCTTTGGGAATTGTGTTTGAACTGATGCGTTCTTTTAGCCCTTTAACATTTGGTGGTCTAAATACAGTCTCAGGTTTAGTAGTTTTAGGTTTAGTAGTTTTAGGTTTAGTAGTTTTTACTACCTTAAGTTTAGTTTTTATTTTTTTAGGTTTAAAAACTTTTTTGACTATTTTTTTGACTATTTTTACTCCTGCTTTTTTTACCATATTATTTTCCTCTTAACATTTTATAAACTGTTTTCTTTTGTTTCTCTTTAAAACTAAGACCTATCTCTGGCCTTGAAGTACCTATTTTACGTTTTGGTGAAGCCCCACCATAAATTGCTTTTTGAATTGCCTTGGTTTTTTCTTTGCCCGACAAAGATTTCTGTTTAGCTACCTGCGCAATCCTTCTAGTACGTTTTGCGTTGTCTGGATTAGTTTTAGCACCACCACGTAATTCAATACCGTCAGCCCTTGGCCCTTTTTTAGGAGGCACTGTTTTAGTCTCTTTAACAGTCTTTTTAAGTTTAAGTTTAGGCTTCTTCTTGCCCGTAACTTTTTTGACTACTTTTTTTGCTGCTGTTTTAACTTTGTTTGTGAGTAATCTTTTTACCACTATCTACCTTCACGAGATTTTTTACCGCCTTTGTTAGCGCCGCCAAATGTAACTGCTTTACCACGTTTATCTCTAACTGCCTTGCCTCTTTTGTCAGTAACAATGTTACTTGGTTTAGCACCTCGGCCTCTACCTTTTTCACTCATACCTTGTTTCTTAGGTTTACGTTTAGGTGTGGCTGAAGTTTTACTGTCTTCGGCTCTAGCATCTCTTCTATCGCGTAGTTTTTTATTGACAGCTATAGTAATAGCACCACCAACTAAAGCAGGCTTAATTAATTTTTTACCTAGCTTAACTGCGTCGTCAGCTTTTGACGAAACTATTTTTTTACCGCCACCAATGTTTTTAGTGGTAGTCGTTCTTTTAAGTTTAGGTTTAGGACCTTTAGTTATTTTTTTAATACCTTGTTTAATTCCTTGTTTACCGAAACTAAATATTTTTTTTAACATGTTTTTCTCCTTGTTTAATAGTATTCCCTTGGTCGTGGGTCGATGGGCTCGTCTTCATAATCTTGTCGAAGTTGAACCAAACCTGATTGCCTGAACCTTAACAGAGCTTGGGTCACTGTGTCAACATAATCATCATTCTCACCGAATGGAAATGCTGCACATTCTTCTATCACTTCTTCGGCAAAGCGTCTACCTTCAGGATAATAAACTGAGCCGGCTTCAAACATTGGAGCTACGGCATTAACTCTAGAGTTTTTATCATTACCCCGCGTGGGCGTGTAGTTAGTAACCGGGATCCCCGAACGACGGAGCTCGTCAGTTAACGGCATACCACTCGCTTTAGCTTCAATCAACACCATCTCTGGTTCCCAATAATTATATTCTTTCAACGCAATCTCTTTAAGTTCTGGAAAGTCCCACCGTCCGCGTCGCGCATCCAATAAAATTAACGCTGGCCGTTCATCGTCAGGCGCGAAGATGCCCCATGTAGTTATGGCACTATAATCGGCAGTTTCTTTTTTACTGAACGCCGTATCGTAACTTTGTATTATGTAATGCAAGTTCGGCATATCTTTATGCTCCCACGGCTGCCACCACTCGCGTTTTAAGATGGCGCCTTCTTCTGAGGTCGGTTGTTGCATCCACTGCGCGTTCCACTTGGTAACCGCTAGTGACGCTTTAACTGATTCGAGTTCGGAAAGTTTCCAGTACTCCGGCCATGTCGGGGTTCCACTGTCCATGATTGCCGGAAACTCAACTACTTCCCATTGATCCGCTTTGGGTTCCGCTTGGGCTTTCATTAACTGTCCAGTCAAATCAATTGTTGACCAACGCGTCATAACCAACACAATTGCCCCGCCGGGTTGTAGACGTTGGCGTGGACCTGAAGTGTACCATTCGTAAGCATTCTCCATTGCTGTTGAAGACAACGCATCTTGCTCCGAGTGCGGGTCATCGATGATAAGTAAATCCGCACCACGGCCCGTGATGGCACCACCCACACCAGCCGCAAAATATTCTCCGCCCTCGCTAGTATCCCAACGGCCAGCGGCTTTTGAATCTGCTTGTAAAATAGTGTCCGGAAAAATATTGTTATAATCTGAGGAGTCAATTAATTGTTTCGTTTTCCTACCAAAACGTTGTGATAATTCTGCGGTATGCGATGTCTGAATAATTTTCGTTTGGGGATTTTTTCCCATAATATATGCAGGCAATAAGTAAGATGCAAATTCAGATTTAGTATGTCTGGGTGGCATATTAACAATTAATCGCTTTAGGGTCCCGTCAGCAATTTTATTAAATTTTTCTGCAATAATTTTATGGTGTCGACCTTCTACGAATCCCGGCCAAATAGCTTTTACAAAAGACATAAAATTTTGTTTTGCATCTTTACGTAATTTTAATTTTTCGTTTTGTTGATAAAGTTGATAGAACCTTTTTTGTTCTTGAGGCGTCATACTATTCAAAACTTTTGAATCAGTAATAATTTCTTTCAGTCTTTCTTCGAAATCAATTTTGGGCATATTCTATGTCTGTATTGGTATATATATACTATATGTTAGGTACTTAGTCCCAAAAGGGGGTGTCGACGATTCTACAACAACTAATCTCATTTGACAACAGCTACAGGTACCCTGACGTATAAGGGTGGGTGGGCCCAGTAGGACACAAGCGTGTAAGGGTGGGTGGGCCCTATAGGACACAAGCGTCATACTACATGTAGTAGGTAGCCCGTAAGCTACCTACTATATATAGGTCAAGTAAAATTATGCAACTAACTGCATAAAGTTGTCAGACTGTAACATTTTAGTTACGTCCATCTGACGCGATAAGTAAACGTTATTCATATCAGAGGTTTTTCTTGAGCCGTGATGCGTAGCCCATTCAGTAACGCCATTGTAAACTGACATAAGATTAACCTTGTCGGCTGTACCTCGGTTATTGCTTTCAACATATTGCATGATCTGATCTTGCTTAACCTCGTTTTTTGCAATGGTATTCTTAAGCGTCTCTCTCACTACATCAAGGCTTACAACTGTATTTTCATACTGTTGCAATTGGTTACGTTGTTGCTCTAAATACGGCGTGATATTCTTTAACTTGCCGTACTCATAACCTAGCACATCTTTTTTAGTATGCTTTTTATTAGAGCCAACAATTGAGTCAATACTAATCATACCATTAGCGCACAACATTCTTAACAAGCCAAAATTAATTGATGCTTTTAAGGCGCCATCATACGAATTAAGAATGATAAGTTGCAAGTTAATCGAGTCCCCTGCCTGTTCATTCATCTTAATACTATATTGCGGATCATTAAAAGTAACTACACGTGCATTCTTGCCACCATAGCCCCATGATTTATCCTCAACGGTTACATCAGTATTAAGCATATTCTGACTGTCTAAGAAGTTATTAACACCAGTTAAAATATCAGCGGTTTTATTTACTTGATACTGGCCACTGAAATTGCCAACTCGAACGTCATTAACTATAACATCTTGGCCATAGTATTTAACACCGTTTATTATTTGATCTTGTAGTGAAACAATCTTGTCATTACTAAAAAAAGTTAGATCATTTATATTGTTATGGGTTTTTACATTTTCCATTTTCTTGCTTTCTAGGATCTTTGATCCTTGTTAGTAGGACTGGCATTATTGCCAGTCCTTAGGTAGTAAGTTATTAAATATTATACTTATCCATGATAGGGCTTAACCATTTGTCTATATGATTATGAGTAGTCCAATCAGCTAGGGCATCAATGCCATCGCCATTACATGTTACCCACATAATCCAGCCACCTTTATCAAGAACAATATGCATCATATCAGTTGCGTTATATTGTTTAAGTGAAGCCTCGATATCATTAGTGTATACCCAATTGTCATAATCGCCTGATCTTTCGTTGGCGTCTGCTTCGGGGAAAAAATTTTCACCCTCGCACTGAAAGATCCATTTTAGCCCTTGTTCTTTAGCTTCTGTTAGTATAGCAACTATTAAAGGGATTTTAATTAGTCCCTTTTCTTCTAGTTCTTTTATTTCTACTTTATTTATATTCATATTTATTACCTCGTTAGATTTCGTAACATCATTGTTACGTTATCTAATGTAAATATATCTGCTATATAATCAAGTACTTTATATTAAATAATGTAAAAAAGTTTCCTTGTATATATCAGACTGATACATACTACATATAGTAGGTCTAAAAAAAAATTTTCTTTTTTTTTTTTGGTGGGTGGGCCCTACAGGATACAAGCGTTATAGGGTGGGTGGGCCCTTGAGTCGTCAAGCGTTATAGGGTGGGTGGGCCCTGCAGGCGTCAAGCGTTCTTTGGCCGTTGACTAGGTACACTAGACAACGGCCAACGGCGAGTAGCTAAGCAAGTCATCTTTTAAGGTTTCTTAACTAGTCGCCTATCCTCTAACAAGAATATTTACTGGATGAGGCAGTCCGTCCATAAATTTTTAATGACCTCTTCCTCTGATACATCTATTGATGCTCCATCGAACCAATCCAAGAACCAGTATTCAACTTTGTCTGTAATTGCTTCTTCATTGTCTAAGCTCTCGCCTCTAGTGTAGAACCTTAGCTCATCTGACGGGCCACCCCAAGAAATTTGAAAGCGATGATATCCTTTTGGTTGGTTGTCGAAGGTGTCAGGTTCAACATACGAAAAGTCCAGCCCGTATTCGTGGAACATGTCCCAACCATTGGCGTCAAACTTTTCTAGTTCGTCTCGTCTGCTGTGCCATCTCTCTTGAACAAGGTTGGCACAAGTTTTATATCTTTCTTGTAACATTTTTTTTCTCCTTTTAATTTGCATCTTCTACATACGTGGATAGTTCCCACGCTGAAAAATGAGTTTTGTCTTTTATTTCATCGATACAGTAAGCAATAAGAAAACCCTTCTTTTTTAATATATTGTTTAAATCACCTATTAAATGTTCTATTGCGTCACTTTCCTGATTATCTACCTTGAAATCATTAAATCCGTTTTCAAAATATATAATTTTTTTATCTTCCATATTGTTCTCCTTTGTTAGATTTAATTGATTATGGCATTTTATGGGATAGATTACAACAACTATTTTTACTGCCTGTGGATAACTTCGCTAGACAAGGTAAATGTTTCACGTGAAACATTCGCCAGACAACGGACAACGGACAATGATT
>ENA-OSJC01001994-OSJC01001994.1-marine-metagenome-genome-assembly--contig:-NODE-1994-length-15869-cov-8.456307_pt1 | contig 15869 bp, 22 predicted proteins | sample MGYA00237885_ERZ534234 | MGnify/ENA primary metagenome ERZ534234 (study PRJEB26413, sample SAMN06343907) | marine metagenome | isolation source: coastal waters | place: Atlantic Ocean: West Antarctic... | reverse complement strand
GACAAGCAGATCAACCATTAGGTCAAAGTGAGCCAATGCTGGGTTCAGATTGCACCGATGTTGATGCCAGTTTGACCTCATCTCATAAGCTCAATATGACCTCAGCAATACCAGAGAATCCAGAGACTACTACAGAGACTACTACAGATATTAAAAGCAAGCCGAAAACTATTGATATGCCTGAGTGGTTAGACAGTGAGTTGTTAAACAATTTCGTTGCCATGCGAAAGTTAAACAAAAAGCCAATGACTGACAACGCCATTTCTTTATTGATTAAAAAGATAGCTAGACACCGAAACGATGGGCATGACGTTAATCAAATGCTGGAAGATGCAATTATCGGTGGCTACCAAAATGTCTATCCAAAAGATAAGCCCAAGCAAGTTGGTGACTTTGTAGTTAGCCCAACTGGATACAACGAAAAGCAACTTAATAATCAAAGAAAAACAGCAGCAGTGCTGGATATAGATAACACCGATTGGTAACAAGGAATTAACCATGATCTCAGGATTTGACAGCGTAAAAACAAAAGTATTAGAAAACGCAGTGTTTAGCAGCATCTTGGCTGGCAGTCGCAGAGTAAGCGAAAAGAACAGGCAGATCGCTATTAACAATGAAGTAAAGCTTTTAAAACACCACCGAGAGCTAGGCCATCAAACGGCATTTGAAAACGAGCGCAGCTTAAAAACTGAGCGTTTATTAATGCGTGAACACAGACGATGGAATTTAACCAAGGGCTATTACGCAATCTCTGAGGGAGTGGAGCTTTGAAAGACTATCTCGCAGAACCTAAACCTGTCAGCCCTTATAAAGAATTAATAAATGATTACCAGGGGTCAGTTACTAAAGCTGCTCATGGCGAGTCAGGTGGCTTGTGTCACATATATAAAAGTCAGCTAAACCCGACTGCAAGAAAAAAATATAACAAAAGGAAAGTCGCATGATAAATGAAAACAGCAGTGCAGCATTTGCTGCAATTCAAGACATGACTGTAACTCACCAGTTTGCGTTATTAAAAATCGTAAAAGAACATCCTGATTCAACAGCCCGTGAAATCGAATTGTTAAGCAATGGCATACCAGCACCTTGGAAAAGATTGCCAGAGTTAAGGTTTAAAGGTTTTGTCAGCAACCCTTATACGCGCCCATGTAAAGTCACGGGTAGAAAATCAATGGTCTGGGCAGAAGCATGACTCTCGATCACGATCAATGTGTAGATGTAATTAAAAAATACAATGCTCACATTCCAGCCTGGTCTATCGCTGCAACGATGGGTATTACTCGTAATGATATTCGGGCTATACGTTATTGCAAAAAGAATCATTTGCCATTGACTGATTACAAGTGTGCGCTTAGTGATCCCTCCTATAAGTTCGGGCCTCTCAGTGAGCGACCCTGTGCGTGGGATCTGCGACTGAGTATGAAGCTAGCTAGGTTACCTATGTCTAAGTGGGCCGAAGCACTATGAGCGCTCAAGCAGAAAAATACAATGTAGTCAGTTTTAGTGGCGGCAGAACGTCTGCATACATGATTCACAGAATACAGGCAATGGTGTCACAAGGTCTTATTAAAAACGTCAAATATGTGTACATGGATACTGGCGCAGAACACCCTAAAACTTATGATTTTATCAGGCAAGTTGTTAAACACTTTCGTATAGATTTAGTTTGCCTCAGATCGGTAATGACTACCGAGGTAGGCGTGGGGGCTACATGGAGACAAATAAGTATTGATGAAATTTGTGATGATTATGGCCCTTGGAAAGACATGATGAAGTGTTATTCCACGCCATTTATTCATGGGGCAATGTGTACAGACCGCATGAAAACAGCACCTTATAAAAAATATTGTGACAAAACTTTTGGGCGGCACAATTATACCTCATGGCTTGGCATTAGGATTGACGAGCCAAGGCGACTCAAGCCAAAAAAAGGTTATAGATTTTTGGCAGAAATATCGCCAATGGATAAGCAAGACATTTTAGGTTTTTGGAAGACTCAGCCATTTGACTTAGAAATTGATGAATGGCTAGGAAACTGTGTTTTTTGCATTAAAAAAGGGGTTAACAAGATAGCCCTTGCTGCGATAGATGAGCCAGAACTGGCGGCTAAGTTTTGGGATATGTTGAACACGCAACCTTTGCGAATTATTGAGACAAGAGTGGATGATCCGTTGGTTATGTACCGAGGTAATCACACTTTTCAAAGCGCACAAGATTCATTTGCAGACGTTAGTAGGGACGAAATTCTTTTGAGGATGCGTGGAAACAATGGTGGCTGCGCTGAAAGTTGTGAAGTCTTTGGGTGTCAGGGTGATTTATTTGAAGAGCAAGAAGTTGAAACAATATGAGTGAAGTGATTTTCAGCGTTGATAACAAAAACGTGTCGGGCATGATCCAGCAGATTGTTCAAATGATTAACAAGGGTCTGTTTATTGGCCCAGTGGAAGTTGTTCTAAGACGGGCAGCTAGATCATTGAGTCAAAACAAAAAGCTTTGGCCCATGTTAAACGATGTGCAAAAACAGGTTGATTGGTATGGCGATAATCTCGACACCGATGATTGGAAAGTCATGTTCATGGCTAGCCTACATAAGCAGCGTTCTGTACCAGGCATCGATGGTGGCTTTGTTGGTCTCTCTAAGCGAAGTAGTCGGCTGAACAAAGAAGAGTTTTCACAACTGATTGAGGTCATCTACGCCTTTGGATCTGAGCGAAACGTAGCTTGGGCAGAGCCATCACTACAAACCTACAGCAAATACAGGGAAGCTGCATGAAAGTATTAGACCTATTCTCAGGTATTGGTGGCTTTAGCTTAGGGCTTGAAAAAGCTGGCATGGAAACTATCGCCTTTTGTGAGTTTGAGACACACGCGCAAGAAGTATTACGCAAGCACTGGCCTGATGTGCCAATACATAGTGATGTAAGGAGTTTAGATGCCAAACAATACAGAGGGACAGTTGACGTTGTGTGTGGAGGGTTCCCCTGCCAAGACCTTTCATCAGCAGGAAAACAAGCTGGCTTTAGTGGCGCTCGCTCCAGCCTATACAGGGAAATGCTTAGAATTATTAGCGAGTGTATGCCTCGATACGCAATTTTTGAAAACGTCACAGGGCTGCTTACTGGAGAGTCAGGACGGTGGTTTGGACAATTTCTCTATGACTTGGCCGAGATCGGGTTTGATGCAGAGTGGCACTGTATCGAGGCTGGATACGTTGGCGCACCGCATAGACGGGACAGGGTGTGGATTATTGCCTACCCCAAATGCGAGCGACAACAGAGACAGGGGGGATTACTCAAATCCATCAATCCAGCGGCGAGTGCGTATAGGGAAGCAAGTGGGATTGTCGATGCTTTTCAAAGGCAGTCCTTGCCCTATGTGTGTAGAGGGCATGATGGGGTTTCGCAAGGGCTGGACAGACTTACAAGGCTAGGCAATTCAGTAGTACCGCAGATACCAGAACAAATTGGCAGAGCCATTATGGGAGCAGTGTAATGGGAGCAATTAAACGGACTCCAGCCGACAAAGCCTTTAGTGACTGTATCAGATCAGCAGCAGAATGGACTTGTGAGCGTTGTCACAAATATTACCCAGAAGGTAATCGTATGGGCTTGCACTGCTCTCACTATCATGGGCGTGGCAAGTGGGGCATCAGATTCTGTGTCGAGAATGCGGAGGCTCTTTGCTATGGCTGTCACCAGTATCTAGGCGCTAACCCTAACTTACATTCAGATCACAAATTAGAAATGTTAGGAGAGGGTGCTATTGACTTGCTTAGAGAAAAGGCTAATGACACATCACTAGGCAGGGCCGCAAAGCGTGAAGTCAAAGACATAGCAAAGCATTATCGAAGTGAATTTAAACGCATATACGATCTCCGTAACGAAGGTGTTACTGGAAAAATAACTATTGAAAGTTGGAGTTGAAATGGCAGCAGCAAAAAGTACCGCAGTTAAAGTAAAAGTTAAGCACCAGGGGCGATTCCCACTTCCAGTTTATGCAACAAATGGTTCTGCTGCGATGGATCTACACGCTGAGATAAGCCGAAGCCAGCACGTTATCCAAGGTGAGTCCGAGCTAATACCAACGGGTTTATGGTTATCTATCCCCAAGGGTTATTGTGCCAAAATTTATTCACGATCAGGTTTAGCCAATAAAAAGGGTTTAGCTGTTAGCAGTGGCGTGGGCGTAATCGACTCTGACTATAGAGGTCAGGTGTATGTGTCATTAATCAACCTTAGCCCAGTAACTCGCTATGTAGAGCCAGGTGATCGCATTGCACAAATAATGATTGAGAAAATAGAAACTATTACCTGGCAGACAGTGGAAGAATTAGATGAGACTGAGCGAGGCATAGGGGGATTTGGCTCTAGTGGCGAAAAGACGATCACATAACTATTTGCGAGAGCGTTATAACTGCTCACACGAAGAAATTATTACCCTGTTTTCTATGAGGGGTTACACCCTCCGAGAAACGGCTGAAGCTTTAGACATGAAATATTCAACGCTAAAGACTCAGGCATGGGAATTGGGTATTAGCTTTAAACCGCTAACTGAAGTTGATCGCAGCCCAGGTCACATTATGTACCAAGGACGGGAGTATCTAATTAAAGATTTAGCAGCAGATCATGGTATGAAGATGAAAACTCTATCAGACCGCCTCAGATACGGCTGGACAGCAGAACAGGCTGTAAACACACCAGTGCGAGATGGGAACTGGACGCATCGTGAAGGGACGGACAGAGAGCCTACGGGTACAGACATAACCTCAATATGGTTAAGGAAGAAGTGGATATTATGAGCATTGAAAATGTTTATGGGCAAGACGTTGTGAATCAGGGGGCATTGTATCTGACTCTCTTGGCTAAAGCCGTTATTAACATTGATGGCGGTAGGGCTAGAACTGAAGAAGACGACCTATTAATTGCTGAAGCTATGGCTTGGGTAGAGTCGTTTTCTAACTTTATAGACGATGAAGAGATGACTGAACACTAAAACTAAAGTAGCCAGGAGTAGTTATGCCAGTAGGTAAGAAGTATGGAGGTCGCGTTAAAGGCACTCCCAATAAAAGCAGTCAAACTATCATGGATAAATTGTCAGACCTTAACTGTGATCCCATAGAAGGAATGGCTACGATTGCTCGTAAAGCGATGGATGAGGGTGAGTTCATTTTAGCTGGGACGATGTACCGAGAGTTAGCTCAATACGTTGCACCTAAGCGCAAGTCGGTTGAGATGAATACCCATGTCTCGTTTGAGCAGAAGCTGCACGATATGTCTCAAGAAGAGCTAGATGATGAGCTAAGAGGCTATTCGATTGATCCAGCAAAGGTACAGTAAAACTGAATTAGTCTTGATTGCGAGAGAGCGTATAAGGCGACAACACGTTTATCGCTACCGAGATATGTACCCTGACCTGTACAAGTTCCAAGCCGATACCATTCGCTTTACGAAGACTAAGACGGCTGTGCTTCTGTGTGCGGCTAACCGAATAGGCAAAACCTACCTTGGCACTTACATCGATGCGCTACACTTAATGGGTGATTACCCAGATGATTGGGATGGTCATGTCTTTGAACACGCACCGACCTGTTGGCTGCTGGGTTACTCAGGGGAGAAGACACGCGACTTATTACAGACCGCATTGTTTGGAAGATTAGAAGACAGAACATTTTTAGGTGGTCTAATACCTGCTGACCTGATTGTTGATTACGTTTCGATGACAGGCACATCAGGGGCTATGCGTGAGGTCAGAGTAAAGCACACATCTGGCGGTGTATCGATCTGTCAGTTCTGGTCATACACACAGGGCCAACACGCTTTAATGGGTGACTCAGTCGATTGGTATCACATAGACGAAGAGCCAAAGGATCAAGCCATCTATCCTCAAGTGGTAACTCGCACACTGACAGGCGACAAGGGTAAGGGTGGTAAGGGCATATTAACCTTTACACCAGAGAACGGGCGCACTGAGACAGTGATTAGCTTTATGGATAACCCTGGTGAGGGTCAAGCGTTTATACAAGCTGGTTGGGATGACGCACCACACCTATCAGAAGACGCTAAACGATTAATGCTGGATCAATACCCTGCCTATCAGCGCGACATGAGAAGCAAAGGAATACCGATGCTAGGGCATGGCAGGATTTATGACTTAGACGAAGACTCAATCAAGTGTGACCCATTCAAAATACCTGATCATTGGTTCGTTATTAACGCGATGGACTTTGGCTGGGAGCATCCGCAAGCTCACGTTCAGCTAATAGAAGACCGAGAGAGTGGCACGTTCTATGTCACACAAGCATGGAAAGCGAGTCACATTGCTCCAGAAGTAGCGTGGGCTACTGTAAAGCCCTGGGCATTAGGTGTCCCAACGTCATGGCCTTTGGATGGATTGCAGACAGAAAAGAATGGCACAGCCAATCAGCAAAAAGATTACTACATTGATGCTGGGTTCGATATGTTGCACAAACACGCAACCTGGCCTGATGGCACTAATGGGGTTGAGGCTGGCTTGTATGAGATCCGTGACCTAATGATTAAGGGTCGGTTCAAGGTTGATCGCAATCTGCGTGACTTCTTCAATGAGTTTAATCAATACCACCGCAATGATAAGGGCAAGATTAGCAAGACAATGGATGACCTGCTTGATGCTATTCGCTATGCCTACATGATGCGTAGGTACTCAATCCCGTGGGGTGAGCGCAACAGGCAATCGTCACCAGGCGTTATAGGGTCAATCTAATAACCGAGCAGAAGTATGTGAAATTATGAATATTATTAAACAAACTCCAGAAATGATTCTAGAGAACTGGGATTTTTTTGCTAACGCTATCGAGTCAACTGCGAGAAAAATAGGTGAGTCATATACGCCTTTACAGTTCTACGAGGTGATTGATTCGGGTGAGGCCACAGCATTCAATGTTTATGAAGCTGATCATTTAAGAGGGTTGCTAGTTCTAACAGAGCATAACGACAGGTACACAGCTAACGCTGTACTGCACGTTGATCTTTTGTTTTTAACTGGGCCTAGCTTGATTCACGAAATGACGGACACGCTTAACATGATTGCTGAAGAGGCTTCATTTGATCAGATTGAGTTTAGAAGTCCGAGAAAGGGCTGGTTTAAATATTTAGATGCGGCTGGGTTTAAGTCTAGCAGCACATTTTATAAGGAGTTGTAATGGGCGGTTCAAGCGGTGGTTCAAGTGGTGGCGGTGGTGGCGGTGGTGGCGGTGGTGGCGGTGATAATGACAAGCCAGCAAAGAAAGCTACGCCTAAAAAGGATAACGGCACTAGCAAATACTTTAAGAAAACATCTACGCCTAAAGCTAAAGCTCCAGACACTAGGTCTAAGCGTGAATCGGGTAATCGTGCAGCAACTAAAGCTAAAGCTAAAGCCAAAGCTAAGGCCAAAGCACCAAAAATTAACTATGGTGGCAATGGGAACCAACGAGCTAACTTGCCTAGTGAAGTTAATAAACCTGTTCGGCCTGCAACGCCTATAAAGTCTACAGCAAAGACTACGCCAGTAGCGACAGCTAAGATTACTCAGCCTAAAGTTGAAGAAGAAAGGCCAAGCGGTACTCTCAGAAATGGCTTGGCTACAAATAAAATTAAAACAACAATGGGTATAGAAACTGATGGCTATGGGGTTAATGAATCTGGATTTGCTGGCCCTTCTAGTACAAACAATGTTCTAGCCATCAATAACATTGCACAATCTAAAACCTCACAAGACCCTAAGTTACTAGGTGAAATGGGAGTCGAGACTACACAACCAGTAAACACTGGGGAGGTTAGCCAGTTTAACGAGCGAGGTAGAACTCCAGTTAAGACTCCTATGACACCAAAGCCATTGGAGCAAGGGTCTATTTCATTGGGCAGTGGCCCAGAAGCAGCAAACAAGAGAGCCATAGACCTACAGAAAGCTTACCAAGAGCCAGTACCAAGGGCTAATTTTGATCAATCTACTTATGACTCAGAGGTTAAGTCTAACAAAGACTCGACCATACCAAGTGTTCTTTTATCAGCAATAAAAAATGACAAGTATCGCAATGATGAAGTCAGTTACAACCAGGCATACTACAAAGCCAGGCTAGCAGGAGGCGCAACTCAGGCAGAGCTTGCCGCAGAACAAAAGTCGATAGGCAGTGAAAAGATGTACTCAGGTGATCGTGTTATTACCAAAGAGGATCAAGCAAGATCAAAGTACATTCTGGCTGGTATTGAGAGAACTGGCGTTACGCCTACAGTGACCTCTGAAAAGTCTGGTTTCTTTGATGAGATGACTACGACAAAAAGCTCCTATGACATTGGCACAGGTAAGCCAGTGACCACCACAACGCAAGAATACAAGCCAAACATTCTAGGTGTCCAACTTGGTGACAATATTACTAAGACGTTTGTTAATGGCGTGGCGACTTATACCAAGACAGGTGATGGTGAGGCTAAGACTTCAGATTTAGGGTCGCTAAAACAAAGATCACAGTCTTCACCAGATCCTATTGCAGAGATGCAAGACATTGATAATCAGATCAAGACTGAGACTGATCCTGTCATCTTAAAAGCTTTACACAAGCGCAGACTAATGCTGATGCGTATGAATAGAACCAATACTAGATTCGCTGGATTACTAGGCGAAGCTGACACGAAACGAACAAACCTGATGAGTATTAGCTAATGGAAGTGTATGAAAAGGGCAAGCAAGCAGAGCCAACTGTGTCACCGATTGCGTTACTCAAGCGTTATGACCGATTAAAAGGTGATCGCACTAACTGGGATACGATGTGGGAAGAGTTAGCAACCTACCTAATGCCTGGTAAAACTGACTTCATTACAGTTAACACCAGAGGCACTAAACGGGCTGCTGAGGTGTACGATTCTACGGGCATACACGCACTACAGATTCTCTCTGCATCGCTTCATGGGTCGCTTACAAGCCCCTCAACCAAGTGGTTTGGATTACGCTTTCGTGAAGACGCGCTAAACGAAGACAAAGATGCAAAAGATTGGCTTGAGAAATGCTCCAAAGGTATCTTTCAAGAGTTTGGTAAGTCTAACTTTTCGACAGAAGTGGCTGAGGCTTATCAAGACATGGTGGGCTTTGGCACTGCTGTATTGCAGTTTGATGTAAAGACTAAAGAAGCTGAGTTCGATGGCTTCAATTTTAGAGCCTGTCACTTAGCTGAGGTGGTGGTTGCTGAGAGTGAAGAGGGCCGTATTGATACTGTCTTTCGTAAGTTAAAGCTGACCGCACGACAAGCTCATCAGAAGTTTGGCGATGCGTGTGGCGAGAAGTCCATGAAAGCTTTAGAGACTGATCCTGACAAAGTGTTTGAGTATGTCCAAGCTGTGTTTCCGCGTGAGTTAAAGGGTGAGCCAGCAATGGTTGCGCCACCTAATATGCGTCCGTGGGCCTGCTATTTTATCAGCGTTGAAGACAAAAAGATTTGCAAAGAAAGTGGCTATTATGAGCTTCCGTTCATGGTTCCTCGTTGGGCTAAGACTACGGGTGACGTTTATGGCTTTGGCCCTGGTTGCGTAGCTCGACCTGATGTTAAGACCTTAAATGAGGCTAGAAAGTTGGCTATGAAAGCGTGGGAGAAAAGTATAGACCCACCACTCAAAGCCATGCAGAACGGCATACTAGGCAAGATTGATTTACGTCCCAGTACAGTGACTTATGTACGCGACATGAATAACCTAGAGCCGATTGTCAATCAAACCAACTGGAATGCTGACAGCCTAATGTTAGGTGATGTTCGTGCATCAGTAAGGCGCATATTCTTTAGTGATCAGCTTGAGTTAAACGAAGGGCCACAGATGACCGCGACTGAGGTGCAAGTGCGTTATGAACTAATGCAGCGTTTGCTAGGCCCGACTCTTGGACGCTTACAGTCTGAGTTCTTAAACCCTATTGTTGAACGAGCTTTTTATTCAATGCTTAGAGGAAATGTTTTACCCCCAATGCCCGACATATTGAAAGAGGTGGGAGGTGACCTTGATATTGAATACGTTGGCCCGTTGGCTCGATCTCAAAAAATGGAAGAGGTAACAGGAATCCAAAGGGCTATTGATGGGATTATGCAACTTGCACAAGTAAACCCGGAAGTTTTAGATATTGTTGATGTTGATAAAGCAGGCCGGACTATAACAGATCGCTTAGGTGCGCCTGCTGATATTTTACGAGGCGATGAGCAAGTAGCTGAAATGCGTCAATCACGCCAGCAGCAGCAGCAACAACAGGCTGCAATGGATCAGGGCCAGCAAGAAATCGCTGGTGCTCAACAGGTAGCTGACTTGGAGCAGACTGTAAATGGATCAGTTTAGTAAAGATGTAAAAGAATTATTTAACAGTAAAACAGGTGAGCGAATGCTTGCCAACATGAAGTCGGCATATGGTGATCGAATCTCGTTTACTAAATGCCCCTACGAAGCGGCTTATCGTGAGGGTCAGCGGAGTATCTATTTAGAAATTGCGAACATTGTGGAGAAAGAAAATGAGTGAAGTAGCAGCAACTGAATCAGTAGTAGAGGCGACCGAATCATGGCGCTCAGGGCTATCGGAAGAATACCGAGGTAATGAATCTTTATCTCAAATCCCAGACCTAAACACGTTAGCTAAATCATATCTGGACGCGCAGCAATACGCAGGCGGTTCTATTCGCATACCGAGTGAAGAGGCAAGCACAGACGATTGGGCGGCTTTTAACCAGAAGCTTACCGATAAGGTTCCTACGCTGTTAAACCTACCTAACGATGAATCTGAAGCCCGTAATGCGATGTATGCTCGACTAGGCCGTCCAGACACTAAAGATGGCTATCAAGTTGAGGGGGCAGATCCTGACTTTTTAGAATGGGCGCATGACAACGGGCTATCGACTGCACAAGTAAAAGCATGGCAAGAGAATACCCAAGGACAAAACAATCAAGACGCTGAAAATAGTGACGCAGAAATGCAGGCGGCTAACGATTTACTTAAAAAAGAATGGGGTCACGCTTATGATGCAAAGCTGTCTCAGGCTAAAAATGCAGTAATGGCGTATGCCGATGCAGAAACACAACAGTTCCTGCTCGACAGTGGTTTAGCTAACAACGCTGGCATGATTCGTTTAATGGCTGGAATTGGGGCAACTCTTACTGAAGAGCAGTCGGCTGGCATGGAGTCTGGATCACGATTTACTTTATCGCCTACAGAGGCAATGGATCGAATAAGTGAAGTCAGGCGCAACACCGACCACCCTTACAATATAAATAATCATCCGCAGCATAGGGCTGAAGTAGAGAAGATGGAAAGGCTCTACACACAAGCATATCCAGAAGAGGTTTAATTTCTAATAACCGCGCGAAAATACACGATCATCTAATCCAACAGGGTAGCTAAACATAGTCCTGTGGGTTAGATGGGCCGTTTCTCATATCTCGTCAAAGCAAGCGTTATTGCCAGTTAAGAGTCCCGTTAGGGGTAGCTCAAAACGCCAATTTCAATTGCCAATTTCGGAGAATGAATCATGGCTAATACAATTTCAAAAGCATTTGTTCAGCAGTTCCAAGATAACTTAATTCACTTAGCACAACAGAAGGGTTCACGCTTACGATCTGCTATTAATGAGCAGTCAGTAACGGGCGAGAAGCATAATTTTGACCGCATCGGCACAGTAGCCGCTATTGTCAAATCCTCACGCCACACAACCACTCCAGTTCTTGAAGTACCACACTCTCGTCGTGTTGTCTCAATGACGGATTATCACTGGGCCGACCTCATCGATGACGAGGACAAGGTTCGTATGTTGGTAACTCCTGAGTCGCATTATGCAAAATCAGGTGCTAACAGTATGGCTCGTGCTATAGACGACCTAATCATTGCAGCCGCCACAGGTAACGCAGTCGATGGTGCTGGCACAAACGTAGCTTTGCCTGCTGGTCAAAAGATCGCTCACGGCTCTGCTGGTCTTACTGTAGCTAAATTGATCTCTGCTAAGGAAATCATGGACGGCAACGATCTTGATCCAGACGAAGAACGCTTCTTTGTGTTGGGTTCACAGCAAGTGTCTAACCTTTTAGCTACAACTCAGATTAGCTCAAGTGACTACAACAGTGTTAAAGCCTTAGTACAAGGTGACATTGACACGTTCATGGGTTTTAAGTTCCTACGCTCTGAGCGTCTAAACCTTAACTCTACTCAGCGCAAATGTTTTGCATTTAGCAAATCTGCAATGGGCTTGGCTATTGGTAAAGACGTTTCAACTAAGATTGATTTACGTCCCGATAAGTCTTACGCCCATCAGGTGTATCTATCATTCGTAGCAGGCGCAACTCGCGTCCAAGACGAATGTGTTGTTGAGGTACTTTGCACCGAGTCCTAAGCTCTCTGCAATCAACCAAGGGGCTGAAACACGCCCCTTTTTTTTAATCAGGAGTTGTCATGGCCTCAGAAGTATCAATATGTAACCGAGCTTTGGCGATGCTAGGTGCGAACACCATCACATCTTTGCAAGATGGCTCAACTGAATCTAACGTATGTAATGCGGTTTATGCTGATGCGCGTGATGCGGTGCTACGTTCTCATCCTTGGTCATGTGCTATTCAACGGGCAACCTTAGCCCAACTATCAACTAAACCAGTGTGGGGCTATGACAAAGCTTACAGCCTGCCAAACGATCCACATTGCCTGTCTGTTCTTGAGTTAAAAGAAGACTCACAATATCGAGTAGAAGGACGGACACTTGTTTGCAATACAGACACAGCGACTATTAAATTTGTCGCAAGAATTACAGATCCGGGGCAATTTGATCCAGCCCTTGTTTTTGCATTAGCCAGCCGTATATCGGCAGAGGTTGCATACGCCCTTACTCAAAACAGAACCTTATCCAATGATATGTGGGCTATGTCTTCTACCGCCTTAATTAATGCGTCAATTTACGATGGGGCAGAAGTCGGCTCAGAGGATATTAACTCAGTCGTTTTTGAGGTGGCTCGCGCATGAGACTATCCCCAATCATCAATAGTTTTGCATCAGGTGAGTTATCACCAAGATTGATGGGGCGCACTGACTCGCCAAAATATTCTAGCGGTTGTGAGGTCATGGAAAACTTTATGGCCCTTCCACATGGGGGAGCTAAAAGGCGTGGTGGCACTCGATTTATTAACGAAGTAAAAAACTCAGCACATACAACTCGTTTAATCCCTTTTGAGTTCAGCGTTGATCAGACTTACGTTTTAGAGTTTGGAAACAACTACATTCGATTTTATACTAATGGTGGTCAAGTCCAAGCTAATGGATCGGCCTATGAGATCACTACCACCTACACTCATTCTCAGGTCAATGAGCTACAGTTTGCCCAAAACGCAGACGTAATGTGGATCGTTCACCCTAGTCACAAACCAAGAAAACTAACGAGGTTAGCACATGCCACTTGGACACTTGCTGACGAAGTATTTAAAAAAGGCCCATTCCTACCTGTTAACCAAGACGAGTCACTTACTCTCACGTTTGCCAGCACCTCTGCTGCGACTCAAAATCTCACTGCCTCTGCTTCTTTGTTTGACGCTTCTCACGTTGGCACTGATTGGCAAGTAGACACTAACCCCGGAAACGCAGCAGGCGAAGTCGTATGGGTTCGCGTCAATAGCGTAGCATCAGCGACAGTGGCTAACGTCACAGTCAAAGATTTGAGCTATATGCCCACAGATACCAATGCTACAAACTTGTGGCAGGAGGGCGCGTTCTCAACGCTAAGAGGCTTTCCTTCAGCAGTCGTATTCTATGAACAGAGGCTTTGGTATGGCGGCACATCACACAAGCCACAAACGCTATGGGCCAGTAAGACAGGCATCTATGAGGATTTTGATTTAGGTGCTAAAGCATCCGATGGCCTAAGCTACGCCATTGCATCAGATCGTGTAAATAACATTAAGTGGATGGCTGCTCAACGTGTGTTAATTGTTGGCACATCAGGCGGTGAGTTTCGGATTACTGGTGGCAATGAATCTGCCATTACCCCGACTAATGTTGATGTTCGCAGGCAAACTTCTTACGGGTCTAAAATAGGTCACCCAGCGTATGTGGGTTCCGATGTATTTTTTATTCAACGAAGCGGTACTCAAGTAAGAAACGTAGCCTATAAGTGGGAGTCTGACTCATTCCAATCGGACGACATTACCTTCTTGGCTGAACACATCACCACAGGTGGACTAACTACCCTTAGCTATTCCCATGTGCCCGACTCATTACTTCTTGGCCTACGCGCTGATGGCGCATTGTTGATGTTGACGTATGAGCCGACTCAAGAGGTAATCGGATGGCATCGACACATTACTGATGGTGAATACAAATCTTTAGCAGTCATCTCAGAAGATGGGCCAGATCAATTTTGGTTTGTTGTCAAAAGGACTATTGGTAATGTTGTCAAGCAATATGTCGAGCTATATACCCCAGACATTTTTTTAGACTCAATGATTAGCTACTCAGGGAGTGCTACAAGCGCAGTAAGTGGCCTTGCACACTTAGAAGGTAAGACAGTCCAGATTACAGCCGATGGTGCTGTACACCCTGACCTTGTAGTTTCTAGCGGTGCTATAACTCTGAACTACACAGCAACTGATATTAAAGTTGGTCTTAAATACGTTTCTAAGTTAACGCCTACTCGACCCGGAGCTAATGCCGGGTCAGGCACAACGCTTGGAAAGATGAAGAGGTGGGATAAGATTTTTGTAAGATTAGAGCAGTCGGCTATACCAATCATCAATGAGCAGCGACCCCCTGTACGATCACCAAGCACAAAATTTGGCAATGAAGAGCCTGTTGTGTCAGAAGATATTGAAGTTAGAAATTTAGGCTATGACTTAAATGGTCGCATTGAAATTAAGCAAGACTTGCCTTTGGCCTGCCACATCATTTCAATATTTGGCACATTGAGCGTTGGAGATTAACTATGAGTTTTATGGCATTTCTGCAAATTGCAGGGGCAGTTAAACAGTACAGTGATGCAAGTAGTGCCGCCTCTGAAATGCGTGAAGCTGGCGAGAAGAACGCCCAACTAGCCGAACTAGAAACACAAGAGCGTCTTAGACGGACACGCTATAAGTTTGACCAAGATCAGGGTCAGCGAGTAGTGGCTTATGCAAAGTCAGGAGTTGATCTAACAAGTGGATCTACTTTGGCGGTTATGGCTGAAGCAGCAAATGTCGCAGAGCGTGAGATGAGCTTTGCAGCAGAACAGGGTAAACGTACCGCATCAGCTAGAAGGGCAGGAGCAAGCGCACAGGCTGACTCAATGAAAAGTCAGGGCGAGAGCTTATTAATTAGCGGTGTTGGCAAAGTGGGAAATGACAATAATTGGTGGGGAATAGGCGAGTGAAAATACCAAGCATTAATCAAACAGGGTTGCCCGGTGCTGAACAAATAAGTTTAGGGGCTATCTCATCTGCCGCCTCAGCTAAGATGCAAACAAACTCAGCGTTAACTAAGGTGGTCAATGATTACCAAACCAAGATTGTTAAGGCTGAGACTGATGAAGAGTACAGTCGCTTATCTAACGGATTTGCTAGAGACACAAGTGCAGCAAAAGATGAGATTTATAACCAAGCTAGGGTTGATGCGAATGGTGCGCCTACGCATGGCACTATGCTAGAGCAATACCAAGCGGCCCACACTAAGATTGCCAAAGATTATAATGGTCGAGTTAAATTTAACCCTAACAAGGGCGCATTTACCCGATACGCAGACTCAACTTTAACTAATAATACCAACGCAGTTAGGGGTGAAGTGGGTCGTAGAACAATTGCCCACCTCTCAGGCGCATACGAGCAGTCTAGGATCGATTTAATGCAAAGCCCTGATGGTATGGCTGAGTTTGCAGAGGCCCAGCA
>ENA-OSJC01001989-OSJC01001989.1-marine-metagenome-genome-assembly--contig:-NODE-1989-length-15897-cov-7.144185_pt1 | contig 15897 bp, 14 predicted proteins | sample MGYA00237885_ERZ534234 | MGnify/ENA primary metagenome ERZ534234 (study PRJEB26413, sample SAMN06343907) | marine metagenome | isolation source: coastal waters | place: Atlantic Ocean: West Antarctic... | reverse complement strand
AAAGATAATTTATTAACTACACTATCATATGTTTATAATGGTAAGGCGCGTTATTCATATGAATGTTTAATTAATTATGCTGGTGCTACAATTTCCTGGCTTAAAGATAATTTAAAAATAATCAAATCTGTTAAAGAAACTGAAGAAATTTCTAAATTGATAAAAGATTCTAATGGAGTATTTTTAATTCCTGCATTTGTTGGATTAAGTAATCCTCATTGGTTGCCAGATTCACAAGGAATGATTTATGGATTAACCCCTTCGGCTAATAGGAATCATTTGATTAGAGCTTCATTAGAATCTATTGCTTTTCAAATTAAAGATTATTTGGAGGATTTAGAAAATAATAAAAAAATTAATTTAAATAATATATTTATAGATGGTGGAATGACTGATAATATTTTCTTACTTCAATTAATTTCAAATTTACTTAATAAAAAAATAAATGTTTCTAATTTCTCCGATATGTCGGCATATGGTTCTTTGTTAATGGGTTTACTTGGAATGAAATTGATAAGTAATACTAAGGATTTGAGAAGATATAAAATTAAATATACTCAATATAGACCTATCAAAAACAACAATGATGTAAGAGTTTACAAAAAATGGAAACAAATTTTAATTAATTATTATATAAATAACAATAAATGATTTATGATTAGTGATGAATAAAAATACAATTGGTATAATAATAGGTAATAGAGATTTTTTCCCTGACCATTTAATTTCGCAAGCCAGAAAAGATATACTTGATTTATTTAAAAAAAATAAAATTAATCCAATCATATTATCAGATCAGGAAACTAAAAATGGTGGAGTAGAAACTTATGATGATGCAGAAAAATGTTCAAAACTATTTAAAAAGAACGAAGAAGTTATAGATGGTTTTTTAGTTGTTCTCCCAAATTTTGGAGATGAAAAAGGAATTGCAGATACATTAAAATTATCTAATATGAATTTGCCAGTTTTAGTAATGGCATATCCAGATGAATTAAATAAATTAGACCAAAAAAATAGAAGAGATGCATTTTGTGGTAAGATTTCAGTTTGTAACAACTTATACCAATATGGCATTAAATATTCTTTAACAAAAAACCATACTATACATCCATCAGATCCTTTATTTGAAAAAGACTTAATTGATTTTATTGCAGTATGCAGAGTCGTTAAAGGAATTAAAAAATTAAGGATTGGAGCTATAGGTGCAAGACCAACAGCTTTTAATACAGTTCGATACAGTGAAAAAATTCTTGAACGTAATGGAATAAGTGTAATTACTGCTGACTTATCAGAAATTTTAGGAATAGCTAATAAACTTACTGAGAGAGATAAGATTGTTAAAAATTCTATAGAAAAAATAAAAGCTTATTCAAATATTGGTCGCACACCTGATGATAAATTAATACAAATAGCAAAACTAGATGCAGTCTTAGATCAATTTGTTCTTGATAATAAACTTGATGCTACAGCCATACAGTGTTGGACAAGTGTTCAACAAAATTATGGCTGCAATGTATGTACATCAATGAGTATAATGAGTGAAAATATGTTACCGAGTGCTTGTGAGGTAGATGTTACAGGTACTGTAACTATGTATGCTATGCAATTAGCATCAAGTTCTCCAAGTGCTTTAGTTGATTGGAATAACAATTATGCTGATAATGATGATAAATGTGTTTTATTTCATTGTGGAAATTGGGCAAAATCATTTTTACCAGATGTTAAATTAAGTACCGCCCCTATATTAGGAACAATTGTTGGAGAAGAAAATACTTTTGGTGCACTTGAAGGACGTACACCTGCATCTGAATTAACTTTTGGAAGGATATCAACAGATGATAATTTAGGTAAAATGAAAGGATATTTTGGTGAAGGAAAATTAACTGATGATCCTTTAAATACCTTTGGAACTAGGGCTGTGGCAGAAGTTCCAAATCTTCAAAGACTCATGAATCATATATGCAATAACGGTTTTGAGCATCATGTAGTAATGAATGCATCATCCACGGTTAATATTCTTAAAGAAGCTTGCTCTAATTATCTTAATTGGGAAATATACCATCATATTTAGATTTATTTGGTTATATAAAGACCATGATCGTATTAGAGAAGTCTTTCATTATTTTTAAAATGTTCACGTTACCAAAAGAAAGTTTAGAATCAATCTGATTCAAGTATGAATCCTTGGCACACTTTTCCAAACTCTTGAATCACTTTGTCACAAGTTTATTGTCCCATTAAATCTTACTTCGTGTTAATATGAATATAGAAATATGAAAGTCTGTACCAAAAAACGAGAACTAAGATTAAGGAGAGGTGGCCGAGTGGTTGAAGGCGCCCGCTTGGAAAGCGTGTTTTATTGTATATTTAACACAGTTATTTTCCCTCGTTCAAGCCAATAATTAAACATTAAAACTTTTCAATAATAGTTTCGTCACTCATACGTCACTATTGGAAAGGGAAAAATTGGATCTTTAATTACAAAGATCTTAAAAAAATTAATAAATGATCAATAATAGAAATCGTGGATTTATTTATCCCATTGAATCTTATTCATATTAAAATGATTTACTTTATTTCAATAATTCTATTTGTAAGAAATTTATTATCTTTCCATTTAAATAATTGAATATAGGCCTTGTTATCTAAAATTAAATTATTTGTTGTTTTTGCTTTAATTGGGAATTGAAAAGATGAACTTGGACAACTTATTAAGCTTAAACCTTCTAATTCAATGTTATAAATACAATGTACATGTCCAAATACAATTTTTAATATGCTAGGATATTTTTTAATCAATGAAAGAAAATCATTTCCATTTTTGCATTTTATATCATCAAATAAAATACTACCAATTGATATTGGAGGATGATGCATAAAAATAATGGTAGGTTTTTTAATATCTTTTTCTAATTCTGACTCAAGCCAGTTAAAAGTATCTAAGGTAATATTGCCCTCAATGCTATCTTCTATAACAGTATCTAAGCAAATTATTTTTAAAGAGTCATAATCAATTATAAAATTTACAAAACCATTTTCATTAATTAACTTTTTGTTAGATATATAATGCTTTAAACTATTTCTTATGTCGTGATTTCCCATCATTAAATAATAAGGTTTTTTTAATTTATTGCATAATTCAATATACCCATGATAATACTTAGGCTTATCTTGAATTAGATCGCCTGACATTATGTAGAAGTCTGGATTAGGATTTAAATTTTTACAATATTCGACAACTTTATCAAATTGTGAGTATGTTTCTATTTGATCATATATTCTTTCCCCTTTATGCATAAAATGAGTGTCACTAATTTGACAAAATAATAAATCTTTGTTCATAAATTATTTCATTAGTAAAATAAGCTTCTTTGCATACTCGTAATTGCTTTGATAATATCTTTTATAACGAGTTGATAATTCAAAATTTAAAAAAATATCTGATGAAAATGAAAATGTAGAGAAGATTTTTTGAAAAGGTATGTCTCCCCAACCTAAAGGAAGATGAATATCTCCTTGTCCATAGGTAACATCTTCAGAGTGCATATATGTATCCATTTTTTTTAATTTTCCAAATGAGTCATGTATATGTAGATGTTGTGTTATTGGCACCATGGTTCTTAATTGTTCAATAAAATCAACTTTATTGTGAGTGCAGTTTAAATATGCATGACTAAAATCGATAGTTGTTTTGGCATTAGGGTGGTTTATTAATAAAATTTCTTTAGCTATTTCGCTAGGTAATGGGGCGTAGCTTGATGGAGTAAAGGGGAAAATATTTTCAATAGCTAATGTCACTCCATGAGATTTAGCATACTCAGCCATTTTAAAATAAATTTCAGTTTGGTTTTGTAAAAGTTTTTTATACTTTTCTTTATTTTTATAATCTTCAATATTTATATAGCCAAAATGAGTCACTAAAATTTTACTATTTATAGCTTCACTTACTTCAATATCTCTTTTCAAGATTTCTATATGATCATCTAGATATTCCTCATCCATTAAATTTACAGACATAGATCCATGAAGTGAAAAATTAAGATTTGATGGTTTGAGAGTTTCTTGTAAAAATTTTAATTCATGTTGTACTATTTTTTTACCACATAATACATCAAGTTCATACAAAGGTATTTCGACAGAACCGGCACCGATTTCTTCAAAAAAAACTAACTGTTCTCTGAAATCATCTATTTGAGCATTACTAGGCTTTAATGTAAATCCTATTTTCATATAATTAGTTTGTTTATTTAAAATTAACCTTATGCAACAAAAAAAACTTATAAAAGCTTTTTTTTAAAGTTCTCTTATACACAATTTTTGTACATTTATCTTCGTTTTTTTTTGTAATTTTTTAAAGTATGAGTACTTTATTTTTTAAATTCAAGGAGGATTAATATAATGAGTAAAAAATTTACTAGAATTATTACTTTGTTTGTTTTCTTTTTTTCGTTTGTAACTTTTTCAGCTAAAGCAATTGATTTGGAATTTTATTTTCCAGTTGCAGTAGGTGGAGCAGCAGCAAAAACAGTTGAAGAATTGACAAATAAATACATGGAACTTAACCCCGATGTAAATATAAAGCCTATCTACGCAGGTTCTTATACAGATGCTACTACCAAAGCTATAACAGCTGCTAAAGGTGGTAACCCGCCTCCAATGGCTGTTTTAATAGCTATTGATATTTTTAAATTTTATGATGAAGATTTAATTTTACCCTGGGATGATATTGTGTCAGCTGAGGAAAAAAAGAATTGGATAGGTGGTTTTTATCCAGCATTTATGAGAAATAGTCAAATTGACGGTATAACTTATGGTATTCCATTCCAAAGATCTACACCTGTTCTTTACTATAATAAAGATGCATTCCGTGAAGTTGGATTGGATCCAAATAAGCCTCCTAAAAACTGGGCAGAGCAACTTGAGTATGCAAAAAAACTTACTAAAAAAGATTCTGATGGTAACACAGAAAGATATGGAATTAGAATTCCTACCAAAGGTTTTCCTTCATGGTTAACTTCTGGTTTAATTTATCAGAATGGTGGTAAAATGACTAATGGTCTTGGTACAGAAACGTATTTAGATACACCAGAAGTTATTGAAGCTGTTGAATATTTAGTATCATTGAGTGAAGAGCACAAAGTTATGAGACCAGGTACTTTAGAGTGGGGTGGTACACCAAAGGCTTTCTTTGAAGGTCAAACAGCAATGATGTGGACTACAACTGGTAATTTAACAAATGTAAGAAAAAATGCACCATTTGATTTTGGTGTTGCTATGTTGCCTGCTGGTAAAAGCTATGGTGCCCCAACTGGTGGTGGAAACTTTTATATATTTAAAGGAACTCCTGATGATGAACTTGCAGCAACAAAAGATTTTGTTAAATGGATGACGGCTCCAGATCAAGCAGGTGTTTGGTCAATGGCAACTGGTTATGTTGCGCCACGTCCTGATGCATGGGAAACACAAGCGATGAAAGATTATGTTGCTGATTTTCCTCCAGCTTTAGTTGCAAAAGAGCAATTAGCTTATGCTGATGCAGAGTTCTCTACTTATGAAAATCCTAAAACAGTTAAAATATTTAATGCTGCATTAGAGAATGTTATGAGTGGATCAATTTCTCCAGCGGATGCTATGAAGCAAGCACAAAAAGATATTGATAAGATATTAAAAGAATACAGATAAATATAAATAAAACAGCACTTAGAAATAAGTGCTGTTTTTTTTTGATAGCTTATGAATAAAAAAAATAATTTAATCAGTGTATTTTTTCTCCTTGTCCCAGGTTTTTTATTTTTAATTAGTTTTACTCACATTCCAGCGGTGAAAACTCTTATGAATAGTTTTTATTCTACTGGAAGAGGAAAAAGACCTAGTAAATTTGTAGGATTTGATAACTATGAGGTTCTTTGGAGCGATACAACTTTTTGGCAGGTTTTTTCAAATAATATCATATATGCATTTGTTGTTATTCCAACTTCTATTCTTTTATCTTTAGCTATGGCTTTATGGGTAAATAGTAAAATTATTGGACGTCCTTTTTTAAGATTTTCTTATTTCTTACCAACTGTTCTACCTTTAATCGCTGTTGGTAATATATGGCTTTTTTTTTATGCTCCAGGTTTTGGTTTAATTGATCAAGTTGTGACTTCTTTAGGCTTTGATAGTCTTAATATTCTGGGATCTCAAGAAACAGCTCTTTGGGGTGTAATGGCTGTTGGTATCTGGAAAGAGGCTGGTTTTTATATGATTTTTTATTTGGCTGGATTACAAGCTATCCCTCCTGATTTAAAAGAAGCAGCAATGATAGAAGGTGCAAATAAATGGTATATTTTTTGGAGAATTACATTTCCATTATTAACACCAACTACACTTTTTGTTTCTGTTAATGCAGTTATTAATTCCTTTAGGCAGATTGATCATATAGTTGTTATGACTCAAGGGGGTCCTGATTACTCTAGCACACTTCTTCTTTATTATATTTATGAAGCAGCTTTCATGTTTTGGGATACTGCTTATGCCACAACTTTAAGCGTTGTTTTAATTTTATTGCTTTGCATTATTGCAATAGGGCAGTTTTTTATTTTAGATAAAAAGGTTCATTATCAGTGAAAAATTTTTCAGGTTTATTTGGTGAGAAGTTAAATATTATTGGAGCTTGGCTACTTGCGCTAATATGGGTGCTACCTTTGTTATATGCAATTTGGGCAGCAATTCACCCAATAGAATATGAGGCAAATTTTGATATTACTGCACCTTTAACTACTTATAATTTTATTAATGCATGGTCTCAGGCACCATTTGCTAGATATCTTCTTAATACAGTAATGATGACTAGCATGATTATTGTATGTCAATTTACTTTGTGTACATTTGTTGCTTTTGCTTTTGCACGCTTTGATTTCCCTTTTAAGAATTTTTTATTTGCATTAGTTCTTTTGCAACTCCTTATTATGCCTGATATTTTGATAGTAGAAAATTATAAAACTATTCGCTTCCTTGGAATAATGGATACAATACTTGCAATTGGTCTTCCGTATATGGCATCAGGATTTGGTATTTTTTTACTTAGACAAACTTTCATGTCTATTCCAAAAGAGTTAGATGATGCTGCTAAAATTGATGGAGCAGGGGTTTTGAGAATTATTTGGAATGTTTACATTCCTCTATCTATACCAACTTTTGTTGCTTATGGACTTGTATCTGTTAGTTTTCATTGGAATAATTTTCTTTGGCCACTAATTATTACTAATTCAGTTGAAACCAGACCTTTGACTGTAGGCCTTTCTATTTTTTCTATGTCAGAAGCTGGAGTAGAATGGGCTACTATAAGTGCAGGAACATTAATGACAACAGCGCCTCTATTTATCGCCTTTCTAATTTTCCAAAGACAATTTATTGCAAGTTTTATGACAGCGGGAATAAAGTAAAAAATTAATGTTGCATCATAAGATATTTCTTGATCTAGATGGAACAGTTTATATTGATAATTTTATTATAGACAAGGCAGATGAGGAAATTAGACGACTTGATAAAAATGGTTTCGAATTTTTTTACTTAACTAATAATACAAGTGCAGATACAAATTATTATTTAACAAAACTTAAAAAACTTAATCTTCCTATAAATGACAGATCAATAATCTCTCCTATTCATGTTATATCAAATTGGATCCAAGACAAAAAATATTCTAATATCTATGTTGTTGGGGTAAAAAATTTTGAAAATGAATTAATTAAAAGAACAGGTGTAAAAATATCAACTAAAGATCCTGAATGTATTATTGTGGGTTTTGATAAAGAGCTTACATATCAAAAATTAGAGATAGCCTGTAAGCTTATCAGTAAAAATATACCTTACTACTTGAGTCATATTGATTATTATTGCCCATCACTTGAAGGGAATCTCCCTGACTGTGGTTCTATTGGTTTATTGTTAGAAAAAACCACAGGTATAAAACCTAAAGGAAATTTTGGAAAACCTAGTCAATTGATGACAGAATATATTCAAAATTTTATTAATAAAAAAGATAATAATATCTTAGTTGGTGATAGAATTCATACAGATATTGAAATAGGAAAAAAAATAGGTGCAAGGACTATACTTGTTTGTTCAGGAGAATTTAAGAATTCTATAGAAGAAAAAAAAAATATTAAAGATACTGAGATCTATAACACTTTATCAGATTTTTTAAGGACCTTGCAATGAATACCCCGGTAATTAATAAATATCTAGTTTAAAAGTGGATTTTGGACGACCAGATTTTAACTCTCTTTTTTCCAGATTTCCGATAATTAATTTTTCCGCATCTATCGCAAATTGATAAATTTCATTATGTTCATTTCATCTTCGGCATTAGTAAATTTTCTGAATTTGTAGAGTTGCTTATTACACCAGCTATATCTTTTCCATTTTTTCACTTTTCATTGATCGATAAACTGCATCAAGAACTTTAACTGTTTTTAAGCCAATTTCAGCATTGCCATGATTTTCAACATCCTTATTTAAACAAATATCAACAAAAGTATTTAAAGGATTTTCTGTACTATAAGCCATAGTTCCATCACCTTCTTGTATTTTATCATTTATTTCTTTTCCATCATTTAATCGAATAAGCAATCTTTCTCTTTTTATTTCCATATCTAGATAGAGAGTTCCCTTAGTACCGTGAACAGTAATATAAAAAGTGCCACCAAAATCTTTTGGAACAAAAGCAGATCCAGAAAAAGATCCTGTTGCACCATTTGTAAATCTAACTGATATAGCATTGGTATAATCAACGTTTGTTGGGGAGGGCACAGAAAAGCAAAAGGCTTTTTCTGCCTCCAACTGAGAAATTTTAAATACACCACCAAACATATGGGATAGTTGCCCCCAACCATACCCCCCACCTTTATTTGGATCTGACCAAGTAGATGCTAATGGTTGAAATGTATGTTCTTCAGATTCACTTAAAGGTATTCCTTGGAATAAATCCACCAAAGATGAAGAAAAAGCTGAATCTATATGTTTAATTTCTCCAATTACTCCATCTGAAATATATTTTTCTGCTTTAGACATATAGTGAGTAAAATTAAATCCATTAGGAACAAGGATTTCTTTTTTATATTCTTTTGCTAATCTAAATAACTCTTCTGCATCATGACTATTCGTAGTCATTGGTTTTTCAATTAATACATGACATCCTTTTTGAAGAGATGCTTTAGCATTTTCAAAATGTGCAAAATGCGGAGATGCTATCACAACTCCATCTAGAGGACTGAAGTCTAACATTTTATTAAAGTCAGTAGAGGCAAATTTAAAACCAAATTTGTCTTTTACAAAATCTAATTGATCTTGTTCTAATTTACATACACTTACTAATTCTACATCATTTCTTTTTTTTAAATGTGGTATGTGAAATTCTGTTGCCCACCAACCTGCTCCTATAACTCCAATTTTTGCTTTATTCATATTTAATCTAAATGCATTTGAATGGGTAAAAGGTAAGGAAAATTAGTTTTTGGATCAATATCAGCTTTTAATATATCAGACATATACTCCCCCCATTTTTTGTTAACTTCACTTTTAATTATGTGATCAATTGACTTTTGTAAATCGTCAGTTTCAAAATAACCAAACAAAGTTAAACCATGTCTAAAAATATTGTAATTTCGCAAACCAGCTTCTGTTAACATATCAACCATCTCAGGCCATATTTCATCATGTCTTTTTTTATATTCTTCCTCATATCCAGGCCGAACTTCTAAAACCCATGCATAATTTGACATATTATCCTCCTTATTTATTTTTGTGATTTAGCATAAATATAATTTGTAAAAATAATAGCTATAATTAGCATTGCGCCTAAAATAGTTAATTGAGATTGAATTTTTACATTTGCAACATTCATACCTGCTCTTAAAATTACAACTATCCAGAATGCTATAAATGTTCCAAATATATTGCCTCTTCCTCCAAATATATAAGTACCACCAAGCATAACCATCAATACAATTTCTAACTCAGCACCTGTAGCCATATTGAATCTTGCTACTGCCAACCTAGAAGTAGTTAACACTCCTGCTATTCCACTAATTAAGCCTGAAAAAAGAAAAAGTATAAGCTTAATTCTATCAACTTTAATTCCTGAATATTTAGCTGTTTCTGGATTTGTACCTATTAAATAAAGTTGCTTGCCATAAATAGTTGAACTCAATATAATTCCAACAATCAAAGTAAAAATAGTAAATATGATTACAGGAATAGGTATTATACCTAAATATCTATAATCTATACCTACAAACCATGACGGGTATCCTCCTAATGAAAAGTCACTAGCCATTGCTTGAGCTATCCCTCTGTACAAAGTTAAAGTTCCAATCGTTAATATTATCGAAGGTATTTTTAATTTTGTAACTAAAATACCATTAAAAAAACCGCATAAACCTCCAGACAAAACTGCAATTATCGCAGATAAATATAAATTAACTCCTTCATTATATACAGTTCCAAATATTACTGCTGTTAAAGCAATCATTGAGGCAATTGACAAATCTATTTCACCAGAAATTATTATCAAAGTTAGTATTATAGCTATCAATCCATACTCTACATAAGGGGTGGCAGAGTCTAAAATAAATGCCATATCAGCAAAAAAAGGTGAGAGTTGAATTGATGTAATTATAGAAAGAATCAATAAAATAACAGCTACCCATTCAGGACGTACTATCCAATATCTAATAACTGGATTTTCAGATAAATAATTATTAATATTTTTAAACATTTTTTAAACTTCTTAATTTTTTCATTCTATAAATTATCAATTGATCCAAAGCTAAGGCTGCTACAATTATAACACCATAAATTGCTTTTTGATAACCCCCGGGTATATTCAATACAGGTAAAGCAACATTAATAATGCCTAAAAGTAAAATGCCTAAAAAAGTTCCAAGAACACTTCCAGACCCACCTGTTATACTAGTGCCACCTATAATAACTCCGGCTATAACAATAAACTCAATTCCAACACCTGTCACTCCAGGATTAACATATCCGAATCTGGATGCATAAAATAAACCTGCTATACCTGACAGCATACCACATAATGTAAAAACAAATAGTGTAATTTTAGTAACATTAATTCCCTTAAGATGTGCTGCCACAGGATTGCTTCCCGTTGCATAAATTTCTCTTCCAATAATTGTATGTCTCATCATGTAATGGGTGATTAAAACAATTATAGTTGAGGTTATTAGAATAGATGGTATTGAAAATAAAAATGAAGTTTGTGAAAAAGATATAATTGATAAAGGAATATCATTTCTATCAATCTGCCTTCCTCCACTAACAATAAAAACTAGACCTCTATAAAGACTTAAAGTTCCTAAAGTCACAATGATTGAATGAACATTAAATTTAGTAACAATAATACCATTAATCAAACCCATAATAGCTCCCACGAATGCAGTAATTATTATTGCAACCCATAAGGGGGTATTTGGATATTCTATAAAAATTAATCCAATTGCTATTGCGGCAAATGCTAAAATAGATCCAATAGATATATCTACATGTCGACAAATGATTACCATCATTTGCCCCATAGCCATTACTAAAATTAATGGAATAGCCATAAAAACTGCTCGCCAACTATCAAAAGTTAGAAAACGAGGGTCAATTATTGATGCCACTACTACAAACACTATTATAATAGTTAAAATTCCCAATTCTCTAATTCGTAAAAATTTATCAAAAAAAGTCATCTAATTAATTGCATTTTGCATAATAATTTCTTGTGTTGCATCACTATGGTTTAAAATTTTACTTATTCTACCCTCTCTCATAACAACAATTCGATGAGCTAAAGATAATATCTCTGGTAATTCAGAAGAAATTAAAATGATTGATGTTCCTGCTTCAGATAATTTCTTAATAATTTCATACATTTCTGACTTCACTCCAACATCCACCCCTCTTGTAGGTTCGTCCAATATTAAAATTGATGGCTTGCTTAAAAGCCACTTTGAAATAATACATTTTTGCTGATTACCCCCAGATAATTCTTCTATTAATTGTCTTCCTGAAGTTAAGGCTATGTCAAATTTTTTTATATACTCATTTGATAAAGAGCTTACTCTTTTTTTATTAATAACCCCGAATAAATTTGAAATAATCTTTGGTATTGCTGAAGTCATATTGTCTTCTACGGCAACAGATCCAAAAATTCCCATTTGTTTTCTATCCTCAGGAACATAAGCAAATCCTTTTTTAATTGATTCATTAGGAGAATAATTATTAATTTTTTCTCCTTTAAAAAAAATCTCCCCACTATCAAATAACTCTGATCCAAAAATACTTTTTGCCACCTCAGTCCTACCAGCTCCAACCAAACCAGCAAAACCTAAAATTTCCCCTTTATGAAGCTCAAAAGATATATCTTGAAATTTTGATTGAAGTGTTAGGTTTTTTACATCTAGAATTATTTTCTTATTTTTTATATAATTATTTTCAGAGACTTCTGTTTTCTTTAAATCTCGACCTATCATAAACTTGATAATTTCTTCATTTGAGACTTCATTAATTTTTTTTGTTATGATTTTATCACCATCCCTAAAAATAGTAACTCTATCAGAAATTAATCGAATTTCTTCTAGTCGATGACTAATAAAAATTATTGCCATTCCTGATTTTTTCAACTGATTAACAATTTTAAAAAGTTTGCTAACTTCATTTGGCGTTAATGGGGATGTAGGTTCATCCATAATTAATACTTTAGAATTTTTAGATAACGCGCCTGCAATCTCTATCATTTGTTGATCGGCGATAGATAGTCCTTCCATAATATTTCTAGGATCTATTTGTAATCCAATTGAATTTAATATTTTATTTGACTCCAAAATAATATCTGACCACTTTATCCTAGAAAAATTACTTCCTTCCATGTGTCCCATAAAAATATTTTCAGCTACAGTCAAATGTGAAAAAGATTGAGGCTCTTGATGTATTAATGTTACTCCTTGATTTTGGGCAACAATTGGAGAGGTGATATCAATTGAAGAATCATTTAACAATATCTGTCCTTCTGTAGGAGTGTAAACGCCACTTAAAATTTTAACAAAAGTAGATTTTCCAGCACCATTTTCACCAACTAATGCATGAACTTCACCTGGTTCTAATTCAAAATCTACATTCCTTAAAACGTTAACACCACTAAAGGTTTTTCCAATATTTTTTGTGGCTAGTTTCATATATAATGCTTTGTTATCGTAAGATTTTAAAAATATGCAAGACTTTTTTAAATTTATAATAATATTTATCTTATATAAATAATAATTAACTATTGATTATTTTTTTGTTTAGTGGAAATAATCAATTAATAATCAAGGAGAATTAAATATGAATAAATTACTTAAATTTTTAAGTGTTATCTTATTGAGTGCTTTTATAACCTCTACTGTTTTTGCTAAAACAGAAGTTGTTTATATTCCAAAAAATACTGGTAACCCTTATTTTGATTCAATTATAAAAGGATTTGAAATAGGTGCAGAAAAATATGGATACAACTTTACAACTGTAGCACCCGCTACTGCTGATGCAACATCTCAACTACCTTTTATTAAAGCTCAAATACAAAGGGGTGTTGATGTAATTGCAATTTCACCAAACTCAAATGATGCTCTTAATACAGTTTTTGATCAAGCTAGAAAAAAAGGTATTATAGTAATGGTCGTTAATGGCGATATACCTGGCAGTGAAGCTCATAGAGATATAGCAATTATGCCAGTTGATTTTTCAACTGTAGGTACAGCGCAAATGACTTTAATGGGTCAATTAATTGATCACAAAGGACAGTTTGCAATTCTGAGTGCCACAACTGATGCTCCAGATCAAAATACTTGGATCAAAGATATGGAAGATAATATCATTGGCACAGGTATGTTCTCTGATATGGAATATTTAGGTGTTGTTTATGGTGATGATGATCCACAAAAAAGCACAACAGAAGCTGAAGCATTACTTGCTAAATACCCTGACATAAGAGGAATTATTTCTCCAACTACAGTTGGTATTGCTGCGGCAGCTCAGGTTATTGAATCAGCAGGTAAATGTGATCAAGTTCAAGTCACAGGCCTTGGAACTCCAAATCAAATGAGACCTTTTTTGAAAAGTGGATGTGTAAAAGCTTTTCAACTTTGGGACCCATCTGTTGAAGGTGAAATTGCTGGATGGCTTTCAGTACAAATAGTTGAAAATGGTATGAAATTATCTGAAGGAATGACTATAAGCGTTCCAGATCAGGGTGATGTTATTATTAATGCAAATAATTTAATTTATGCAGCACCTATGAATGATTTTACACCTGAAAATATTGATAACTTTAACTTCTAAATTTATCGTGAAGAGCAATAGCAATATTGCTCTTCAATTTTATTATGGATAATATACAAATTGTTGACGCACATCACCATTTATGGGATCTGAATAATAAACACACTAAGTATTCATGGTTAATGGTCGAAGAAGGTGAGGCTTTTTTTGGGGATTATGCTGCTATAAGAAAAAGTTATCTACTTGAAGACTATTTAGAAGATTCAAAAAATCAAAATATAATTAAATCTGTTCATGTACAAGCTGAGCATGACGATGATAAGCCAGTAAATGAAACAGCTTGGCTACAGAATTTAGCTGATACTCATTCTTCAAATTTACCAAGTGCAATTGTGGCATACGCTGATTTTTCAAAAAATAATATTTCAGAAGTACTTGATGCACACCAAGAATACAAAAATACCAGAGGTATAAGACAGATTTTATCATATAATAAAGAAGAGCCGAAATACTCACATGCATCTGAAGATTTTATGAAAAACTCTGTATGGGTTGAAAATTTTAAAAATATAAGAAATCGTAATTTGTCTTTTGATATTCAAATTTATAAACATCAAATGCAAGATGCCGTTGATCTAGCAACTAAATATGATGATGTTTTATTTATTTTAAATCACACTGGTGAGCCATGCTATCAAACTGAAGAATATATTTATAGCTGGAATGAAAATATGAAAAAACTGGCAAGCTGTGAAAATATTGTTGCAAAAATATCTGGTTTAGGAATGTATGATCCTCAATGGACAATTGACTCAACAAGAATATTTGTTGAAAAAACTATTCAAATTTTTGGAATAGAAAGATGTATGTTTGCTTCTAATTTTCCTGTCGATAAAATTTTCAACACTTTTGATAACTACTGGAACTCTTTTAAAGAAATTACGAAAGATTACTCTGTGAATGATAAAAAGTTATTATTCTCATCTAATGCAGAAAAATACTATAGGATCTAAAATGACTTCTACTATTATAGACGTGCGAGCAAAATTATATACTTGGAAAGGGCCAGTACAAAAAATTCATGAAAATTTTTGTACAAATGCAGCTGACTTAATCAATCAAGATAATATTTCAAATGATAGATGGGCTACTTATAAATTTCTTAGTTGGCTTGTTGTGGAAGTGGAAACTAGTGATGGTCATATTGGCATTGGTAACGCTGCCTTGTCTCCTAAGCCATGCAAATCTGTTGTAGATAATTATTTAAAACCTGCAATTATTGGTGAGAGTATTTGGGATTATGAGCATATTTGGCAAAAGATGTATCGCCAAACACTTGCGTGGGGCAGAAAAGGAATTGGGATGACAGCCATAAGTGCGGTTGATATTGCAATTTGGGATGCTTTAGGAAAAGCTGCTAAGCAGCCTGTCTTTAAACTTCTGGGAGGTAAAACGAAATCTAAATTACCCTGTTATGCTAGTAAACTTTATAGCCAACCACTTGACTCTCTTGCGAAGGAAGCAAAAGGTTATCTTGATCAAGGCTTTAAAGCCATGAAACTAAGACTTGGATGGGGTCCAAACGATGGT
>ENA-OSJC01001988-OSJC01001988.1-marine-metagenome-genome-assembly--contig:-NODE-1988-length-15899-cov-5.690052_pt1 | contig 15899 bp, 14 predicted proteins | sample MGYA00237885_ERZ534234 | MGnify/ENA primary metagenome ERZ534234 (study PRJEB26413, sample SAMN06343907) | marine metagenome | isolation source: coastal waters | place: Atlantic Ocean: West Antarctic... | reverse complement strand
GATGACGTGCGGTCTAGTTATAGTCAGTTCCTAGAAGGCATCGATGCTCAGTCAAATATTTCTGTCAAATTTCTCCTTGATAAAGAAGTTAATTGAGGCGGCAGGTTAGAGACGATGTGGCGTGAAGAGCAGGAAGATTAGAGAGTTGGTTAACCCAACTCAAATAACTGAAATATCTATGCTGCTGAAATGCTGACTGACAATCGACACGAAGACAAACTAAGACCTGAAAATGTTTCGATTTGAAGTTAAAACTTTGAACTACGATAAAACTATATTGAAAAGGACATTTTCCCAAGCGTGAGAGGAAGTAGTTATGTCGCGTTAAACACGATATAACTTAGTCATTGCCCTATAAAGGCATCAATACCTATAGCACACTACCTGACACACTAAGTATAAACTTATATAAACTATTGATATAATTAAACTTATCTTTTACGCATCAATTGAAAATCCTCGTGTCGGCGGTTCGATTCCGGCTCCGGCTCCGGCACCATAATCCAAGCTGCAGCCTGCTGCAGCACACCAGAACAACTCTCAGAAATATATACCTATACTCTCTAATAAGAATTATCGTTAACGCAAGGACATGTCCAGCCATTGCTTGGCTAGTGACTATAAGGATCATTAAATAGATAAGTATGAAACTATTGTCATTAAACATTTGTCAAGGTGGTGGCTCTTTGTTCAGATCGAACCTACTTAAAACTATTTTATCTATATGTTCAAGCTGTCTATACATCGGTAATACATAACAGACGGAGCAAGAAACCACGGCTTTCCTGTATAAAGCGGACGTGTCTGAAATTTAATTTCATTAAAAACGGTTTGGCCTTCTTCAAGCCCAAGGACCTGTTGCCCGACTTTCATGCCAAGATACCCAGCCATGCCAACTCCTGAACCACAGTAGCCCATAGCGTAGTAAAGACCATCATCTACTCCTACATGCATGAGTGTGTCGAAGGTAAATGCCACATAGCCCATCCAGGAATGACTGATTTTTGTATTTTCTAATTCTGGGAAGATGCGAGACAGTGAATTGTGGAGCTTTGGTCCACTCAGGCGTGGATTACTTTCCCCAAGCGATACACGTCCACCAAAGACAATTCGGCTTCTATCAGGGCTGGGGCGATAGTAATACACCACCTTACGCGTATCGCTAATAATGCGATTTTTTGGCATTAGCTGGTCCATAAGATCTTTCCCAACCGGCTCTGTCGCAATCACATAGCTACCAATAGGAATCACCCTACGTTGCAATCGTGGGGTTAATGAGCCCGTATAACCGTTCGTAGCGATAATGACTTTATCGGCCTGCACAATTCCTTTTGAAGTTTTCACACTAAAGCCATTTTTATTTCTATTGATATTTTCAGCTGCGCAGTTAGAAATAATGATTGCACCTGCTTCAAGTGCCTTACCCAGCAAGCCTTTATGATAAGCAGCAGGATCGACTGAAGCATGCTTAGGAAAGATAGCTCCACCAAAATAGGCATTTGTGCCTAATTCAGAGTGTTGCGATGACCTTGGAATCATATAGGCACCATTTTCAAGCCCAGAAACCTGATTACCAACAGCCTTCGCAAGTTTCTCATACTGTGCAGAATTATGTGCTGCATGGAAACGCCCAACCACATCATAGCTGCAATCAAGGCCCTCTTCTCTAATAAAGTCTCCAGTAAATTGTAATGAATTTTTACCTTCGGTATGGATCGCAAGCGCCATGTCTTTGCCATATTTTTTTTCAAGTTCAGAAAAGCTAGGCTTTATACTTGTACTGACTTGTCCTCCATTTCTTGTGCTGCAGCCCCAGCCAGCTTGCTCGGCATCAATGACTAACGTGTTTCTTGAGCCTCTGGCAGTCTGTATTGCAGCATGAAGACCTGTGTAACCTGCGCCTATGATCAGAACATCTACTTCGTTAGGAAGTTCTATCTCTTGCTGTGTTGGTGGTGCACTGTGATCCCACCAGTAGGGTTGTTCTTTGAAATCTTGTGTAAACATAGGCTGTCTCTTTAGATATGTTATCTATGGTCTTGCAGAATCATATCAGAAGCTTTTTCTGCGACCATAATGACTGAAGCATTTGTGTTACCAGATATTAATGTTGGGAAGATTGAGGCATCGACAATTCGCAAATTTTTCAACCCATGGGTTTGCAGTCTAGGATTCACAACGTTTTCTTTCTCATGAATGCCCATTCGACAAGTGCCGACAGGATGGTAAACTGTTCCACTTCTATTTTTTATATCTTCGATCAGAGACTCATCGCTTTGGGCTTCGGGCCCTGGCTCAATCTCTCGTTCAATAATTGTAGCTAAAGATGGGGCCGCAGATAACTCACGAAGAAATTTTGACCCTTCCAACATTTCTTTCATATCAAATTCATCGAAAAAATAATTAGGGTAAATAGCAGGAGCTGTATAAGGGTCTGAGTTTTTTAGTTCAATGTAACCCCTACTGCGAGGGCGTGTTGGCTGAGCACTCAAGAGGAAACCCGGAAAAGGGTCTGGGTTCATTAGTGGACGCTTGCCTTGGGGAGCCTTGGTGTAACTGACGGGCGAGAAAAAAATCTGCATATTGGGCTTGGTTGCAGCGCAATTGGTTTTTACAAAACCACCCGCTTGATTCACACCGAGGGACAATGGTCCTTTACGGGTCAGAATATATTGCAACCCATGCAAGACCTTGCCCCAGAAAGGACTTAGTTGTTGATTTAAGGTGGGGACCTTTGATCGATAAAGAAAATCAATGCACAGATGATCTTGCATGTTTTGACCCACAGCGGGGGCGTCATGAATAACTTCAATTCCTTTCTCTCTTAAGTTCGCAGTAATACCGACACCAGAGAGATTTAATAATTGAGGTGTGTTGATCGAACCCGCTGATAAAATAACTTCTTTGCTGGCAAATGCTTTTTTTGTTTCGCCTCTTTGGCTGTATTCAATGCCAACAGCTGTTTTGTTTTTAAACAGAATTCGTGTCGCTAGGGCGTTTTTAATAATGGTCACATTGGATCTTTTTCTAGCAGGCCAGAGATACGCACGAGCGCTTGACATACGGATGCCATTTTTCAAAGTATTTTGATAAAAGCCGACCCCATCCTGTTTCTCTCCATTAAAATCAGAATTAAACTCTAGTCCACATTCCTGACCAGCCTTTATAAAATTTTGGCACAGTGGGTGAAGATCTTTTGAAACATCACAAACATGAAGTGGACCGTCTCCACCTCGCCAATTATTTGCCCCATTCGAGTTTTGTTCCGACTTTTTGAAATACTCGAGGACGCTACCCCACCCCCAGCCATTGTTACCAAGTGTTTCCCATTCATTGAAATCTTCCTGATGTCCTCGGATGTAAACCATGGCATTAATCGAACTAGATCCACCAAGAACTTTTCCTCTTGGCCAATAACTCGACCTGCCGTTTAACCCGTCAACCGGTTCCGTTTGATACATCCAGTTCAAATTTTTGTTATAAAATGCTTTACCGTAGCCAATGGGAATTTGTACCCACGGGGAAAGGTCTGAGCCACCAGCCTCAAGGATAAGGATTTTGTATTTTCCACTTTCAGATAACCTGTGGGCCAGTACACATCCTGCAGAGCCTGCACCAACAATTATAAAATCATAAGTATGCACTTTATAACCTTCTGATCTAGCGAACTGCAGTTGCTAGTGATTTATTGAAAACAAATTAAAAGATTAAATAAATATTGGTTGTAAATATATAACCATTATAATAATTTCACCAGACCAATATAGCTTCTTAAATTAGCTCATTAAAGGTATCAGCCATGATTATAATACTGGATTTTATTTGGTCAGGGTTGACTGCACCAAAGCCAAGGGTAAAGCCTTTATTGTCAATTTTTTTAAGGCAATATCTGCTCAATGGCAAAGCTGCAACCCCTTTTTTATCAAGGGCTAAAGATAGAGCTATCTCATCAGTATCTTGTTTTAAAAAACCTACTGTATGCAAGCCACTTTGTGTCGGTTGAATGTCTAAAAACTCTGGCAAATAAAGTTCGGATAAATCCCTTAGTGCATGATAACGCTCGGCATAGATACTCCTCATTCTGCGGATGTGAGTGGCAAAATACCCCTCGTCCATGAAATCAGAGATGACAGCCTGCGAATGGGTTGGAACACCAGATTGAATAGAATTAAAGATTTTTTCAAACGGGTCGACCAACCCTAGTGGGGAAATGATAAAGCCAATACGTAAGGAAGGGAAAATGCTTTTAGAAAAAGTTCCTACGTAAATGACTCGATCATTTGTATCAACACTTTTCAAAGTTGGGACAGGTTGACCTTCAAAGTGAAACTCACTGTCATAATCATCCTCAATGATCCATGCATCAGCGTCTTCGGCTGCTACCAGCAGGGAAAAACGACGTTTTAAACTCATTATTATGCTTAATGGTTGTTGGTGAGATGGGGTTACAAAGGCAAGCTTAAAATCAGGGGCTTGTTTCAAACCTTCGCTAACGATGATTCCATCTTTGTCGACATTGACAGGAATGAGTTTTGCACCATTTGCAATTAAGCTGTTTCTAGCGCCAATAGCACTGGGGTTTTCTATCCACACTTTATCGTTGCTATTAAGCAGCATGCTACTGATTAGTTGAAAAGCATGTTGTGCTCCCCCAGTAATGAAAATTTGTTGAGGGTTGCATAGTATTCCTCGACTTGCATTTATATGGGAAGCGATAGCACTGCGAAGCCTTTGTAAGCCAAAGGGCTGGCCATAGCCCATGATATTAGAGCGTTCTCCACGCAAATTTTTGCTGGACAACCTCAACCATTGAGACATGGGGAATTCATCAAGTGCGGGCAACCCTGTAATAAAGCAACGAGGTTCTTTTGGAAGGTGATCGCGTGCAATTAAATCTGGCAATGCTTTTTCTATTGTATTGGAAAGTTTTACAGGATGTTCTTTATTGTCATCACCAAGCTTTAAGTGCGTGTTCTGAAGAGATGGACGATCTTCCTGCATAACGTCACTGACAAACGTCCCAGCGCCAGAACGGGCTTCAAGCAATCCTTCAGATATAAGTCTTTCTAAGGCATCGATAACTGTTGTTCTTGAAACGCTAAGCTCAATTGCTAAAGTCCTACTCGCAGGTAATCGCTCGCCAGCTTTAAGACCTTCGCTCAAGATAATGTCACGTATTCCCATGAATACTTGAGTGCTAATTTTTTGTTTTGAACCTTTATCTATGGTAATAGATGATAGTAAAGCGCCGCCTGAATGCTTCATTGCTTTGATGCCAGATTTTAAAATTGGTACTAAGTATTTTACATAATGGATCTTACTGTCAATCCAATTCTTGTTATTATTTCTTAATTATTCAGAATGTATTTATGGATAGTTTCATGAAAATTAAAAAAATCGAAACCTTTACGAACGAATATGTCTGCTTTGTTCGTGTCACGGCAGAAGACGGCTTACAAGGTTGGGGACAGGTTGCGCCTTATTTTTCCGACATAACGGCACAGGTCCTTCACCGCCAGGTAGCTCCCCATGCTCTAGGCCAAGATTCAACAGATATTGACTATCTTGTCGATATCATTCCTGAAAAAGAGCACAAGTTCCCAGGCTCATATGTTAAGCGCGCAATAGGTGGCTTAGATACAGCTTTATGGGACTTGCGAGGTAAGCGAGAGGACAAAAGTGTTTGTGAGCTTTTGGGTGGGACGTCTGGTGTTATTCGTGCCTATGCGTCGTCGATGAAACGTGACATCACACCACAAGATGAGGCTGAAAGGTTTATTCGTTTACGAGAAGAACATGGGTTTGATGCGTTTAAATTCAGAATTGGTGCTGAGTGCGGTCGTAACGTAGATGAGTGGCCTGGGCGTACTGAAGAAATAGTCCCCACCATTGCCAAAGCTTTAGGAAGTGATGTCTCTCTAATGGTTGATGCTAATTCTTGTTATTCACCTGAGCGAGCCATAGAAGTTGGACATATGCTGCAAGACTATGGGATCTCTCATTATGAGGAACCTTGCCCGTATTGGGAATTTGATCAAACCAAGCAAGTCACAGATGCCCTTTCAATCGATATAACGGGTGGTGAGCAGGATTGTGAAATTGCAAATTGGCGGCAAATGATTGATCAACGTGTTGTTAATATTGTCCAGCCTGATGTGTGTTACCTGGGTGGAATAACGCGCACAATGCGTGTGGCAAAAATGGCTGAAGATGCTGGTATATTAGTTACTCCGCATTGTGCGAACTTAACTCTGGTGACATTATTTACCATGCATTTGCTCCGTGCAATCCCCAATGCAGGTAAGTACCTTGAGTTTTCAATTGAAGGTGATGACTATTATCCATGGCAATCTGATCTGTTCTCTAATTCTTTGTTTGACATTAAAGAAGGTAAGGCGACGGTAACAGATGCCCCTGGGTGGGGAGCGGTGATTAATCCTTCCTGGCTAGAAAAATCTAAATACCAAGTCAGTGAGGTTAAGTAATGCCTGAAAAATTGTCCAAACTGGTCAAAGAAGCGTTCGATACAGGTCGCATTAGTAACTTACCCAATAAGCATTTTATAGATGGAAAGCTTGTCGCTTCTGAGTCAGGCACTGAAATGGAAAGCTTCGATCCAGGCACAGGAAAGGCCTTTATTAGTTTTTCAAGTGGCGAACAGGCTGATGTTGATAAAGCAGTTTTGGCCGCCAAACAAGCGATGACCGATGGTTGGGGTCAGTCGCTTCCGGTAAACCGTTCACGGGTGTTGTATCGCGCCAGCGCTCTTATACTTGAAAATTTGGAGCGCCTAGCAATCGCCGAAACACTTGACTGTGGTAAGCCTTTGAATGAGTCGTTGGGTGATGTACGAGGTGCAGCGCGTGCTTTTGAATATTATGCAGGCTCCTGCGATAAATTACAGGGGGATACATTCCCACTTGGGCCTAATCACCATGGTTATAGTATCCATGAACCCATTGGGGTAACGGCTCACATTGTTCCCTGGAATTTTCCTTTATCAACAACAGCTCGAAGTGTCGCTCCTGCCTTAGCTGCTGGATGTAGTGTCGTTGTGAAACCCGCAGAGCAAACGCCGATAACAGCGCTAATGCTTGCAGACATCCTTAAGCAAGCTGGATTGCCACGAGGAGTTTATAATGTCGTTACAGGAACTGGCACTAATGCTGGCGCTCCCTTAGTTGCCCATCCTGATATTGACCATATTACGTTTACCGGTTCGGTGAATACTGGTATTTCTGTAATGAAATCCGCTGCGGACAATGTCACGCGCCTGATACTGGAGCTGGGTGGAAAATCCCCTATTACCGTTCTTGGCGATTGTGATATTGACTCCGCACTCTCAGGAGTGCTTGGGGCGATTTTTGAAAATGCAGGACAAATTTGTTCTGCTGGGTCACGCTTAGTTATTGAACGGTCTATTCATAAAGAATTCATAGAGAAGCTGGTGTCGTCAACGAAAGCCTTAACAATTGGCCACGGTCTTAAAGACTTGCAACTTGGCCCCGTAAACTCTCAACAACATTTGGAGCGTATTGCTGAATATCTTAGTGACGCCAAATCTCGTGGACTGGATATTATTGCTGGTGGCAATGTAATTACCGATCCACGTGTGGGTGCAGGCTGGTTTATAGAGCCTACTATTATTGATAATTTGCAAAGAAATGATCGAATGTGTCAGGAAGAAATTTTTGGCCCAGTTTTGGCTGTCCAAGTGGTTGACGACTTTGCAGAAGCAGTCGATGTGGCAAATGACTGTGATTTTGGCCTAGTTGCAGGTGTTTATACGTCAAATTTCTCAAAAGCTCATCAATTTGCTCGCGATGTAAATGCCGGCCAAATTTACGTTAACGAATATTTTGCTGGTGGTATTGAAGTGCCATTTGGTGGGAATAAAAAATCAGGATTTGGGCGCGAAAAAGGCTTAGAAGCTGTAAAAAGTTATTGTAAAATCAAGAGTGTAGCTACAAATATATCTTTATTAAATAAATAATTTAATAATAATAAGTTTTAAAATTGGTATGGTTAAGATGTGTAAATGGACCTTTATTACAGACTAATTTTAAAGCAGGATGAAAAAGTGACAATAATCAAGTAACAGTAATACTTGTTATCTAACAACAGATGCAATTCGAAAAACAACAATAGGGATCAAAACATATGAGTAAGCTAAAACTATTTAAAAAAGTGATAATGACTACTGGCGGCATTGCCCTATCGGCATCTGTTGCTTCATCAGCTACTGCCGCTGATTTAACAGTAGCTTCATGGGGTGGGTCATACCAGGATGCGCAAAGTAAAGCTTTGTTTGTACCAGGTGCTAAAGCTATGGGTATTAGTATAAAAGAAGAAACCTATAGTGGAATGTCTGAAGTACGTCTCATGGTGAATTCTGGCGCCGTTACAAAAGACATTGTATCTAGTGGTTCAGGCAGTGCTGCCCGTGCAGCGGCAGAAGGCTTATTGGAAAAGCTAGATTACAGCATCATTGATGTCTCTGACTTCTACCCAACTTTGAAAACAGATTACTGTGTTGGTAGTGACGTATTCTCCACTGTGATGGCCTGGAATACAGAAACATACGGATCAAACGCTCCTAAAAATTGGGCTGATTTCTGGGATGTAAAAAAGTTCCCAGGGACCCGAGCATACCGCGGTAAAGTTGCCGGTGCTCTGGAACCCGCGTTACTTGCCGATGGAGTTCCTGCCGATAAAGTCTATGAAGTACTCTCAACTAAGGCAGGCATGGAACGTGCGATCGATAAGATTCGTGAATTGAAACCGCATATTGATGTATTTTGGTCATCTGGTGCTCAACACGCCCAGCTAATGAAAGATGGCGAAGTAGATATGACTTCAGGTTGGAATGGTCGTTTTGATGTTGCAAAGAAGGATGGCGCCAAAGTTGCTTACACATTTAATCAGGCTTTGTTAGATTATGATTGTTTTGCAATTCCCAAAGGTGCGCCAAATAAAGATCTGGCTATGGAATTCTTAGCTGAAATTAGTAAAGCTAAGCACCAGGCTAACCTGCCATTACATATTACCTACGGCCCAACCAATAAGGCGGCGTACACCATTGGTAAAATTGATGAAAAACTGGCCCTCTTGATGCCTTCTCATCCTAAAAATGCGGCACTTCAATTACCTGTTTCTTTGGAATGGTATGCAGAGTTTGAGCAACAAGCTGCAGCTATGTATCAAAACATGCTTACAGAGTAGCGGTTCGATACTAGGTAAACTAGGGGAGGTGCGCTTTATGAAGAAAGCCCCTCCCCTTTTTATTTTGAATCTTTAAGGATAATTTAAATGTCTACAGTAAACGGCTTACCAATCTCAATTTCAGGCATTACAAAGCGTTATGGCGATTTGTACGCATTGGATAATATTGATTTAGAGATTAAACAAGGTGAGTTTCTTACCCTTTTAGGGCCATCTGGTTCAGGAAAAACCACCTTGCTTATGGCGCTGGCAGGCTTTACACGACCGGACCATGGGAGTATTAAGTTTGGTGATGAGGAAATTATTTTGAAAGCTCCGCACCAGCGTGGTGTTGGCATGATGTTTCAAAACTATGCACTTTTCCCACATATGAATGTTGAACAAAACATTAGTTACCCTCTTCGTCTTCGGAAAGTAAATAAAACTGAAATTTTAGAGCGGGTTAATCAAGCATTAGCAACGGTCCAACTTACTGGATTTGGTGACCGTGGCATTGATCAGCTTTCAGGCGGACAACGCCAACGCGTTGCTCTAGCGCGTGCAATTGTATTTGGACCTCGCATCCTATTGATGGATGAGCCACTTTCTGCATTAGATAAAAACCTTCGTGAGAAAATGCAGATTGAATTACGTCACCTTCATGAAGAACTTGGAATGACAACTGTATACGTAACACATGACCAACGTGAAGCGTTAACAATGTCGGATCGTATTGTTGTTATAAATAATGGAAAATTAATGCAATGCGCAACACCTCGTAATTTGTATGACTACCCAGCCAACAAATTTGTGGCTGAATTTATAGGTGAGTCTGCATTTTTAAAAGTAGATCACCAGGGCGACGATATCTACTTCAATGGCCAAAAATTATTGGTTGAAACACCACCTAAGGGCCAAAAAGACTTGCTTCTGATGATTCGGCCAGAGCGGCTAATGGTTATGGTTGATGGGCAGAATAGCGAAAATATGAATATATTCAATGTCACAGTGAGTGAAATCGTTTATCAAGGTGAAACGAAGATTATATACGTAATATTGGACGATGGCACAAGCATAAGCATGCGCCTAAGTACCAGAAGTGGCCAGCCACAGAATGAAATTGATGAGGGTGATAAGATCAAACTTGTTCTGCATAAAAGCGATACAACGATTGTAGAAGATGGAGGCTATTAATATGTCAACCTCTACATACGATCACGTGAATGAGCGAGAGTTAAAAAACCATGCGGCCAAAGAACGTAGAGTTTTGTTGGGGCTAACTTCCCCAGCAGTCCTTTGCGTACTTACTATAATGGTGATTCCTGTTGCATGGTTGTTTTATTTGTCATTCATAGGTAGTGACGGTAATTTTTCGTTGGAGCATTACCAGCGAATGCTTGATAGCAAGTCTTATGCACGAATTTTTTTCACGACTTTTAAGGTAAGTTTATTAACAACGGTGATCTGCGTCTTTATTGGTTACCCGCTAGCTTACTTTTTATCTCAGTTGCCTGCACGAGTAGCAAATATCTGTATGTTATCAGTGCTACTACCGTTTTGGACATCTTTACTGGTCCGAACCTATTCTTGGTTAGTGCTTCTACAACGCAAGGGCATTATTAATCAGGTAGGTATGGATATGGGCTTCTGGGATGAGCCTTTAAAGCTTGTACACAACCTAAGTGGCACCTTAATAGGCATGGTACATATTATGTTGCCATTTTTGATTTTACCGCTTTACGCTTCTATGAAGTCAATACCTCAGGATTATATGAAAGCCTCTTCTAATCTAGGGGCCACGCCCACACAATCTTTTTGGCAAGTTTTCTTTCCCCTTTCGATGCCTGGGCTGATGGCAGGGTCGCTTATTGTATTTATTTTAAGCTTAGGCTTCTTTGTGACGCCCGCCATATTAGGGGGCGGTAAAGTTATTATGGTTGCAATGCAAATCACCAGTAATATTGAATTGTTTTTTGACTGGGGTGCCGCGAGCGCTTTGGGTGTTGTACTTTTGGTGATGACATTCGCAGTTCTTTTCATTGCGTCAAAGTTGATGCGCCTGGACAATGTATTGGGTGGGGGGCACTAACATGAACTGGTTTAAAAAATCGGCATCAGAAACCCAGATTACCCATGGCCAAAGATTGTGGCTCTACATTGTCGCGATTATCATCATGTTCTTACTTGTGGTGCCAACACTGATTGTTATTCCGATGTCATTTTCAGCATCGCAGTACCTCGAATTTCCACCTAAAGAGTGGTCGTTTAGGTGGTACGAATTTTACTTTAGTTCAAATTCATGGCTCTCAGCAACTGCAACTTCTCTTAAGGCTGGTGTCTATACCATGATAGTCGCAACACCACTGGGCGTTATGGCTTCATATGGGCTGTATGTGTCTTCACATCGAGCTGCACGACTTGTTTATTTGCTGCTGATCACCCCCATTATGATCCCAGTTATTTTGATAGGAATTGGTTCATTTTATATTTATGTACAGATTGGTCTAGTCAATACGATGTTTGGGCTGGTGGTCGCACATACAATTCTTGCACTTCCGCTTGTGCTAATCGTTGTAACATCCGCGCTTAAGAGTTATGACATGGGTCAAGAGCAGGCTGCAAGAAGTTTAGGCGCGTCTCGCTTTACTGCATTTATGACCGTCACACTGCCACAAATTAGGTTTTCAATTGTTACAGCCGCGTTACTTGCCTTTTTAACTTCATTTGACGAAGTTATCGTCGCAATGTTTATTTCTGGTGGCGATAATGCGACTTTAACAAAGAATATGTTTAATGCATTGAGAGATCAGATTGACCCAACTATTGCATCAATATCAACGATTATGATTATTGTTTCGACTACCCTTGTTATTCTTACGCAAATTTTTGGTCGAGGTAAAAATGTTAAATAACCGTCACCACAGCAGTCGCTAAATGATTGATGTGGATATTGGACCATTAGTAGCACCAAACTCTATCGCTTTATTAGGAGCCTCATGTACTAACAATAGTTTTGGTAAAGGCATGCCTGATATGGCAATCTCTGGCAATTTTAAAGGGCGAATATACCCAGTTAATCCAAAATATACAGACGAACTGGGGTGTCGTTTCTATAATAAACTATCAGACTTACCTGAAACTGTTGACCACGTGGTGTTGGCTGTTGCCAATGAGAGCTTAAAAAGCGCTCTGTTAGAAGCGATAGAACATGAAGCAAAAGCGGGAATAGTTTTTGCTGATTACTATGGAAAAACGCATGAAGGTATACCGTTAAAGGACCGCTTAAAAGAAATTGCAGAAGCCTCTAAAATATTGCTTTGTGGACCCAAGAGTATGGGTTTTCATAATCTTGACCAGGGTTTGAAGGCAACCAAACTATTAACAGGCTATAGAGGGCAGAAAGACCTAGCGTTTGATGCTTTGTATAAAGCTGCTTCTAATATATCTCGCCTAGCCTTCGATCTAGTTGATCACATTGATGAAATGAACGTCAATCCAATCCTTATTTCAGCAACGCAAGCAGTAGCTCTTGACGTTACGACCAACATTAAAAGCTAGGACATACTATGAATGCACACGCAATAATACGGCTTGATCCTCACGTGGGTAAAGACAAAATTTATTTTGAAAATAAAGTGGATGGGATTAACGCTGGGCTTTGTCATACAGATGCTTGTAGCGCAGAAGTGCAGAAAACTTCATATGATGAGTTTGTACATATTTTGGAGGGCTCTATAAGTATCGTATTAAATAATGGGCATAAAGAAAACTTTAGTGCTGGGCAAACATTTGTTATCCCCAAGGGACTGATATGTGGCCGCGAACAATCCAGTAATACTAAGTTTTATTATATGAGGTTTAAGGATGAAACCTCTCAACCTCATGATAATGTGCAGGATTTAGGAGTTATTCGTCTTAATCCGTCAGATACCATTACAGAAATCCCTATACCTGATACAAGCCAGTTTCAGGGGCTCATTCCCAAGCACTACAAGCATAGTTATTACACAGACACCACAGGCCGCTTTTTAGTCGCCATGTGGAATAGCGACCCGTTTGAACGTGAGGTGGCCCCTTTTAACAGGTATGAACTTATGATCTTTTTGAAAGGAAGTGTGACCCTTTCAGATAATCACAATATCTCTGAGGATTTCAACGCCCATGAAGCGGCATTTGTTCCATATAAGGCCCCTTATAAGTGGAAAAGTGAAGAGTATTTAAGCAAATATTACTGCATTATTATGCCTAAATGATTCTATTCAATTCTTCAAGATGACACTAAGTTTTAGCCTAGAAACAATCACTAATTAAGCCTAGTGGCATGAAGTGCAGATGCACTATACTCTGGAGTCTTATGTTTTGAATAACCTTTATTTAACCGTTTTATAATATTTATTATAGCGCTGGCCTATTGCTTGGCCAGTGTACACTCTAGTCAATAATGGCTAGCCATTTTGTCCATAATTACATGGGCTTCGGTTTAAGTTCACCTTTAACAATTGAAGACTTTTGTTGGTGACCGACATTTCTTGTTTTTTTTGCTGGCATTTCGAGTCACACCACCTGTAGTTTTGTCGCTGCCGATTTTCATACTTTTTGCCCGCGCTGGCCTTGTGAATACACCGGTTGGCATTGCGCTAGTTCATTCCGTCTTCAACTTGCCGATTACGATTTGGATTCTAGAAAGCTTCATTACCGCAATCCCTCGTTCCTTCGATGAGATGGCATTGGCCTGCCGTCACAAGCCGCCGCCGCGATAGAAATGGGCTTTGACGCTGTTCTGCTGAATACTGCCGTGGCCAAGGCAGGCGACCCAGCTGCAATGGCTGAGGCGTTCGCAACTGCCATCAAAGCAGGCCAGTTGGCCCAAGCCGCAGACCCAATGGAGCCACGCGACATGGCGGCCCCGTCGACCCCGGTGATCGGAAAGGCGTTCTTGGCATGACATTGGATCGATTTTATCCGATTTTTGACAGTGCCGACTGGATCGAACGGCTTGTTCCACTTGGGATCAAGTTGGTGCAATTGCGGATTAAGGACGTCGCGCCTGATGTTGTACGCAATCATATCCAACGTGCAAAACTGATTTGTGCGCACCACGACTGCACATTGATCATCAATGATTATTGGCAGGCCGCGATTGATGCTGGCTGTGACTATATCCACCTTGGGCAAGAAGACCTTGATGACGCTGATATCACCGCTATCCGCGCCGCGGGTCTGCGGCTTGGGATCAGCACACATGACAAGGAAGAATTGAAACGCGCCATGGCGCTTACCCCTGATTACATAGCGTTGGGGCCGATTTACCCGACGATCTTGAAGAAAATGAAATGGAATGAACAGGGCCTTGCAAAGCTGACCACTTGGCGCGACCAGATTGGTAAAACGCCGTTGATCGCAATTGGAGGTATGTCGATCGACCGCGCGTTGGGTGCATTTGATGCGGGCGCAGATGTGATCGCCGCTGTCACTGACATCACATTGAACGAAAGCCCGGAAGATCGTGTGCGCGCATGGCTGGCGGCGACACGATGACTAGGTATGCGCGTCAAATTTGCCTGCCCGAGGTGGGTAATTCAGGGCAAGCTGCAATCCAAGCTGCACATGTTCTTGTGGTTGGAGTTGGGGGTTTAGGAGCGCCGGTATTGCAATATCTGGTTGCGGCAGGCGTTGGGCGACTGACATTGGTAGACGGCGACGTTGTGTCCCTGTTCAACCTCCACAGGCAGACCTTGTTTCGTGAGGCTGACGTTGGCAAGGCCAAGGCGGTTGTTGCGGCACAAACATTGCGCGCTCTGAACAACGATTGCGTGATTGAAGCTATTGAAATGGTGCTTAATCCATCAAACGCGATGACCTTCATCAGGCAAAGCACGCTTGTTTTAGACTGCGCCGACAGCTTTGCCACCAGCTACATTCTGTCCGATAAGTGCAAAGCGTTGGGCATCCCGCTCATCAGCGCGTCCGTGTTGGGGATTTCAGGCTACGTCGGTGGTTTTTGCCATACCGCACCTTCGCTGCGCGCGGTGTTTCCCGACCTGCCAGATCGCGCGGCGACCTGCGCGACAGCTGGGGTTATGGGACCAGTCGTGGGCATGATCGGTGCCGCACAGGCGCAGATGGCATTGGCGTATATGATCGGCCAAACACCTTCGCCTTTAGGCCAGTTAATCCGCTTTGATATGCAAAATTTCCGGTCCAGCGGGTTTCGGTTCGACACAGCGCCAGACCCCGCAGCAGATTTAACATTCATCGCCGCCTCAGAGGTCACAGGCCATGATTTTGTTATCGAGTTACGCGACGCAAAAGAAGCCATAACGTCGGTTAACGAAGATGCGCAGCGTGCAACCGTCGCACAATTTGCCGATCAACGACCAACTCCGGCTGCCAATCAACGCGCAGTCTTCGTGTGCCAATCCGGTTTGCGCGCGTGGCAAGCTGCCACGCATCTTCGGTCCTATTGGGACGGTGATATCAGTTTAATTGCAATGGGCGACACGCCACCCACTGAAAAATAACCGATATGAAACTGTCTGCTGCTTTGCCAGCCCTTGCCTCAGGCATTCGTGTGGCTGTAGTTCTGGACTGTATTACCCACTCCACACCCGCTCTAACATCCATTAAGTACCTTAAAAACTGCTGCAAGGCTTAAATCAGACATCTTCCTATAGCGTGGATAGGCTTATATTAGTAGT
>ENA-OSJC01001983-OSJC01001983.1-marine-metagenome-genome-assembly--contig:-NODE-1983-length-15937-cov-9.894641_pt1 | contig 15937 bp, 45 predicted proteins | sample MGYA00237885_ERZ534234 | MGnify/ENA primary metagenome ERZ534234 (study PRJEB26413, sample SAMN06343907) | marine metagenome | isolation source: coastal waters | place: Atlantic Ocean: West Antarctic... | reverse complement strand
ATTGAAGTATAATAAAAGCATAACCTTATTGGAGATACTAATTGTCTAAGCAACCAAATGAAATTATTCTAAGAACTTTTAAAGTTCAATGGATTAATCATCCGGAACATGGGAACACTTCTCAGTTTATTGCTGAAGATTTATTATTCGAAGACATTACCACATCACTTTCTTCTTTCGCATGTGCAGATGATTTAGATTATGAAAAATCTTGTATTTGTTTTGTTAACGAGGAACACATGTGTATAATTACTAGAAAAAGTGATCTTCATATACCACTTGGAGACTCATCATGATTGGTTACATACTTGGTGCCATGGCACTCGATCTAGCAATACAACTCGAGCGAAAGCTCGAAGCAAAAGTAGAAAAGAAAAAAGCTGACGCTAGACATGCAGCAGAGAGAAGAAGAGTTACAGCTGCCTTATCTAGAGGAGACAACCCAAGAAGACAGCAGCCACTTTGCTCATGCAATTTATGCACACGTTACTATACATAGTTAAACCACAAAAGTGCAACACTGGCAAGTATAGTGTATAATATATAAGAACCAACCAACCTAGGACATTCCAAATGGAAAACACAAGAATAACATACGAAGAATTTTTCAGCTGTCAGATCTACTCATACTTCTACTCACCTGACCGCCATGCTGATTCTGCCATGGAATGCGCAGACGAGTTCCGGAATGATGAATGGCGAGTCGCAGACGAAGCACCCTATGCAGAACACACTCGGTCTGACCTGTATGGGTTAGGTGTGGGTAATAAAGAACTCACACAGTTCATCATTGACGTGATCAATTGCATGCGGTACAACAGAAGTATGGAGATGGCTTAAGCGATGTACAATTAAAAAGACTTAAACAATTATAATATCTATTCAACTTACTAAGGAGTTAAAATAATGTATACGGTAACAACAATCAGTCAAATCGACTGTTATAAACGAGCAGAGACATTCACAAACGTGGTTTATTCTGGCGGAAACTCTAGAGCAGCATATGCAATTGCTGTTGACAACTGGATAGAAAACTTTGCTGAAATCATCGATTACTTCCCATCAGACTCAACACTAGTAGCTAACTTTAAAGAATTAGCTGAGTTGAAAGATAGAACATCAGAATCATATTATACAAATCTTCACGACTTTTTTGAAGAAAATGCTAATGAGATCTGGCGTCCTGAGTACATTAATCAGCCAACTTTTGAAGTAAGTATATCGAATTCTAAGTCAAGAAGAGCTCCATATAAATCTATCATTAAGTCCATCGATTGTTTGTTAGCAGAGATTGATGCGCTGGCGGAGGAACAATGAACAATAGAATAGATCTAAGCAGAGCTGCGATCGATGATAAACTAATGTTCTTAGCTTTTTGGCCTGATGCATTGGGTGAACCAGAAGTGTGGACCTATTCAAAAGCTGATGAGGCGTTTGGAGAGTTTCCGGAAGTTATGAATATAATTAGTCATCTGTCTTATGGCGAGGAAATGCATCATGAGGAGAGTAACTTTGTGTTAATGCGAATACCATCGTGGATTGACTATCCTAAACACAAATACAAGATACTGTAAAAGTGCAACACTGGCTAGCATAGTGTATAATAAAACCATAACTACCAACCAAGGAAATAAAATGAATCATAACAAGTCTGACATTCAAACTCTCTTAAACCAACATCCACTGCTTATTGACAAGGCAATTGCGTTGATCGGAAACAATCAAACAGCTGATGAACTTTGTTCGAAATATACCAAACATAACAATGGCGTAGGTTTTACTGCTTCGTACGGTACAATTGGAACTGTACTCTATCAGTTTGTGACAGGAAGGGACTGTAAAAGATCGGGCCACCCAATTCGTTGGAAGCCTAAGTCACTTGTTACAGAAGGCGAAATGTTAGATCGAACTCGTGACATGCTAATGTTTAAAAATCGCAACCCACACTATACAAAAAGCACACCTCGAGAGATTGCTAAAATGATTGCTGTGCTTCACTGGCGGCAGCTTGGTGGTTTAATGGATCGCAGTACTTGGGTGACACCACCAGCAATTGTGACAACCCAGCAACCACAAACAATCACAGTTCGATATACACGAGTTGTACGAGAGACAGCAAAGGCAATACTTTTGGAGAAAATAGATGCACAAGGTATCGCTTGGGAAAGATGGTTGCCTAAATCAATGATAGTTAACAACTTAGAAGCAGGTTCTCTAGAAATAAAGAAGCCGGCTTAAACTGAAGGTTAACAATGGTAATATACTCGATAATAATTCTCTCTGTATTCATTAGTACAGTCTTGATACCGGTGTCAATTGCTGCTACTAGTTATGACAGTCAAAACAAAAAATTGGACAATACACCGACTGATACATTCTTTATGAAGGGGTAATAAAATGAGTGAATGGTTTTTTATTCAATCAATGCAAAAGAGGCGCTATGAAAGAGAAGCGAAAGAAGAAAAGCTAATCGCTATCAGAGCTGAGATAAAAGAAACACTTCGTAGCAAGAAACTACTAAAGAAACAGCTAGACAACATTCCTAAATCAGCCCAGTCACAACATCCAGTAAGAGCTGCATGGTTAAAGTCAGCTGCAATGTACTGGTCCTTAATTGCTGATATGCACGACTTAGAGCAAGACAATAGTGTAACTCCTGATAAACCTTAGTATAATATATACATAACCAAGAACAATCAGCCTAAGGATAAGAGTATGAAGATAGGACAAATTGTAGAACACGATGGAAAACAATTCCAGATAATGTCGATTAAAGATAATATGGTAACTGCCCATTCTTACGGATCAGATTGCGGTGTCGATACTGTTATCTATGTAAGTCGATCATCGGGAAATGTGATTGCTACCAAAGAAAAGTTTGGCAGGTCAAAGGTACAATAAACAAAGGAGCGGAAAATGAAAGTACATGTTCTCTGCAGAATTTTGAGAGGTGATATATGGATGTAGGGGAAGGATCGCTACATGATGTAGGTGATATAGTAAAGAGACAGGCATCAGGCGCGATGTGTGTTTCGTTATTCGCCATCATAATATCTTTAGTCTCTATTGTTTTTGCTATAGAGGCATATGTTTTAGCAAAAAAAGACACTAGTGTGGCGAATCTCTATCAGTACTGTCCGGCGCATGATGACTGTCCAGTCGGATTTGCAACTTTCGAAGAAATGCGAGGACTAGTAGAAGATCTTCACACATGTAAGGAAATGAAAAAATGAAAAAATCAAACAAGTACACAAAGTATTCAATCGAACCAAACTTTACTGGGTACCCACTTTTCTACATTATCAATAATGAAGAGGTTTGGTGCGCTGATTGTTGCAATGATAATCTGTTAGGTGATGAAACAGTAATACAGGATGCAAACTGGGAAAACTCGGATCTCTATTGCTGTAACTGTTCATCAAAGATTAGCTCAGCATACGGTGATAATAAAGACCCTGAGCTCTGTGAAAGTGAAGAAGTATAAAGTTACAAAGTGGAAGCGAACAGGAATGTCACGCTTCGAAAAGAAAGAAACCACAATGTCAGAGCAAATGGTTTACATGTCCTTTCCCTCTTGGAAGGGCGACACAGTTCATCATGTTGGAAAAGATATATATCACATTGAAGAAATAATAGAATAAACTCCGTGGTTGGTGTTTTAGCGTGATGAATAAAAGTCACGCGGAGTGAGAGCTGGTTACTCTCGGGATAGGGTGGGCACATTCACCAACCGCAGAAACAAATAAACAAAGGAGCAGAAAATGAAATCATTCAAATTAGGCGACAAGGTAAAACTTATGACGAGCCATTATCTATTCAACGATTGGGCAATAGGTAAATCAGGAGTAGTTAGAAAGTCGATCAGCAATGCAGTGTATGAAACATACATGATTGAGATTGACAAACGATCACTTTGGGTTGAAGCTCTAGATCTCTGCTTAGAAGCACAAAATGCTGATTCGTGACTTAGATAAATAAAAGTGCAACTGTCGTCTCGGTGTGGTATAATATAAACATAACCAATCAACGCAAGGATATCATATGCGATTCCCAATGACTCACCCTCAAGCCCTCATCCTCTGTCGCCTTATCAACAACGAAAAGTTGATTGAGCAAGAAATGGATCCTTTCGACGTGATTACTTTGACTCAGGTCGGCGCCATCAAGAGAACGAATAACGAAAATAAAAACCGCGGTTTGACTATTACGAGATTAGGTATGAAACGGTTTCTCAAGTTCACTCAAAAAGAAGGAATGGTGGCATAATGACTAGTTATCTCAACACATACCCAATGCTTGCGGATCGACAACACACTCAATTCGTCGCGGATCTCCTTTCACCTCCCATGTCAGTTAACGGCAACCCAATGAGTCAGGGTGTCTGGAACATGATCATAACTAAACGCGATCTATCCATGTGGGCGAAACACAAAATGAAGCCACACAGAAACTGGAAGGTGAGTCAAGTCAAGGCATATTTCGGAATCAAGGGTAACGGACAAAAGCTACTCGATCAATTCCTTGCACTCAAGGCTGAGACTGAAGCTGCACTAGCTTCACAGGGTACCGAACCAGAGCCGGAGTCTAAATAGTAAAGTGCAACTGTACAAAACAAGTAGTATAATATAACCATAACCAATACAAACCACAAGGGAGTCATATATGACTTGGACAAATAAAGCATCAGACATTCAAGAAAAACATATGTTTGTAGCATCATGGCCAGATGAAGATTACACACCTGAGTTGTGGACATTCCAAGATGTCAATGAAGATTTTGAGGATTTTGAAGATCCGGAGTTTATATCACTAGTCATCACAATGAAAGTAGGTGAAACACTGTATGAAGAAGAAAGCAATCTCTTGCTCAAGCGAGTTCACGCTAGTCACGCTTTAGGAAAAGGTGTTGTACTGGAAGAAGATTCTTTTGAAGAAGTGTAACTCTGGCAAGCATAGTGTATAATAAAACCATACAACAACCAATGGAGAAGTGACATGAGTAAATACACATCAGACGATAATAGGTCAATGCAACTTAACGATAACAACGAAAGATACTATTCATCTAGAGGGGACAACGACTACGAAGATGACTATGAAGATGTAAGCAAAACTCGAGAGGCCCAGTACGATTGTGGTTATTGTGCTCATTGTCAGTCGAACGACGGCCTTTGTCTATATCCAGAGGATAAAAATGGTAAGACACTACAACTATATTCAACACATAAAACATATCAGGAAGAAGCGACTAGTCCTCCAGAAGCGCTGTATAAAAGACTACTGTTCTTGTGGGACTCATGCAATAAAAAAGCAGATAATGGTGCAGCATATATTGAGTATAAAGACGAATACAACGAATATAGACGAGGTCGTCGCGAGTTATACAAGCTTGACTGCTACGGCGATAACTTTTTGGATCGAATAGAAGACGCTCACGGACTGGAGGCACGCGTTGTTTGCAAAGTATAAAGTGCAACAGCACAAACAACATAGTATAATAAAACCACACAACAACCATTGGAGATAATATGGGCGGTAAAGCTTTAGGCGGAAACAAAATCACAAGAGAAGAAGCATTTGATCTGTACAACAAGATCATTGTCACACACAAACTAGAGACAAAACACAATCGGATACAACTTTGTGGTTCTGCTCGACGAGGCAAGAAGAAGTGCGGTGACTTAGACATTGTGTTTCAAGACAATGAAACCGGTGACTTCAAAGCATGGCTACTCGAATCGTTTGGTACAAAGAAGAACGGAAAACCACAAAACACAGTTCTCTATGATGGAGTCCAAGTGGAGTTCTATGAGGCAACCCAAGACTCTTGGGGCACATGTACTCTGATGTGGACCGGTTCTAAATGGAACAACATCAAACTGCGGAAGGCAGCAAAGGCGAGAGACTTGAAGCTCAGCCAGCACGGCCTCTTCGACCAGGATGGCAACAATATGGCAGCAGGCAAGACAGAGAATGAAGTCTTTGAACTACTTGGGTTTGACTATGTTGAACCACAAAAACGGTGAAAAGATGACTCTAAGTAAAATCAAGACTATCTTAGCTGATGGTGGCAACTGTACAGCACTGGTGATAAACACACCATTCAAAGACATGAAACACGGCACCTCAGGTGAGGTGCTGTCAGCTGATGAAAACGGCTTCACTATTCTTAGATCAGATACGAAAACGAGAATCAAGGTGTTGGCTCGAGAAATTAATATGTTTGAGTACATGTATGATGACAACAAAAAAGTGTAACTCTGGCAAGCATAGTGTATAATAAAACCACAACCAATCCAGCCGGAGATAATATGTCAAGGAAAATAATAGATGTGCTCACACTTTTAGAATGGGCGAACAAGAACCTCCAGCGTGAGGATGAATATGCAACCGTCGACTTTAAAGCCGGTATCTGCTCAATGATTGAAATGGTACTCCACGAGTCTGACAATTACGCCGGCTTTGGCTTCCACGATAATTCCGATAGCGATACCGGTACCTTAGGTTATTATAGTCGATCATACTTCTACTCTACTAAGATGAGACAAGAAACACAAAAGGCAGCTGAGCAAAATAATGACAATGAGTTCTACGAAACATGTCAGGCAGCAGAAGAAGAAATGGCCAAAGAAGCTGATGATTACAATCCAGAAGGTGAGTGGTTTAACAAGTAAAAGTGCAACAATATCAAAAGCATAGTATACTAAATAAGAAAAACCAATAGGAGATAATATGAAAGATATTAGAGAATGCTTAGTATGGCTTGAATATGCTAATGGTCACACGGCCAAACTGAAAGCGTGGTTTAATATGGACGAATGTATTGAATCGCAGATCCGCATGTCTTTTGAGTCTCCTCCCACAGCGGAAACTGGACCAAAGCTGGCCAACTTCAAATGGGACCTCGTTGAACGGTACCAGACTATTCATAACGAGGAATACTCTTGAACAGGAAACTCATTAACAAGTTTCCGGTTGGAACTCTCGTAGAGTTCAAGAGGGGATCTCTTCTGTACATGATTACTTATGGAATAGTGATTGGACACACCTCGCTAAATGTCAAGGTCTTACTAGCAGACTCGAGTCTTGGCAGCGGGATTATTACGACTTCGGAAAAGAGATTGAAATCTATTCAGAGACCGTACCAGAAACTAAAAGTGTAATGCTGGCAAGCATAGTGTATAATAAAACCATAACTACCCAACAAGGAAATAAAATGAGTAAGCTATTAAAAGACACGATCATTAAAACAGTTGAAGAAATGATCGTTATCGACGGTGACATGGAATGGATTAGAGATGAAGTCGAACATATGTTCGAACAAGAGTTCTCCAATCAAGAATGGAGAGATATAACACTCCAAGCACTAGCTCGACAATGTGGTATTCATCCGGCACTGGAAAGATAATGTTAACTATAATTATTGTCGCTGTATCATTCATAGTCTGCCTCACAATCGTTAGTGCACGAACAAAAAAATAATAAAGAAGACAAAACAGGAAAAGAAAATGACACCCACAACGATTATTACTATATCATTCATAGTCTGCTTTGCAATTGCCGGATCGATTGCTATCTTAAGCAGCCTACCCGACGAACAAGAAGCTGAGCCGATACTGCCTCCGAGCGATGATAAAGTGACGCGGCGACCAGAAGAAAAAGAAGATTCTTAAAGTGCAACAGCTATAAATATAGTGTATAATAAAAACATAACCAACCAACCAAGGAAATAAAATGATCCAAGTATATATAGAACTAGCAAGCATAATATGGGAAAACGATCAAGATGGCGACATTGCTTATGAACACGGCACAAACTGTTCATTTGTGGCAGACATACCAGATTCATGGGCACTTACTGAAGAAGACATTGATAAAGCAATTGCTGACTCATTGGAAGACGCGACCGGTCACAGGCCGAAGTCATGGGCTTTGTATGTCTTCGATGATCAAGTCGAAACTGCTTAAACACGAACAAAAATTATATGGAGACATTATGTCAATTAAAACAACATTACCTCATTTAGTACTCGAACGGTTTCCTCATATAGAAAGCGCAATTGAAATACCCGAAGACATTAAAGGCAACAAAGAAGCAGAACATAGTTTCCTCTATCCCGTTATCATGAGAGATTATCGAAATGAATGGCATATTATCTGCGAAGAAGTCGACAAGGGCATTGAAACAGGATCAATCGCCTTCAACATCGAAACGGGCGAGCTTACATTACTTAATAGTTGAAGGTGCACAGTGCAACAGCCATTAAAATGTGGTATAATAAAACTATAACCAATACAATCAACCCAATGGAGGTCCTATGGACTACAAAATCTTTCTTCAATCACTTAGCTGGGATGAGTTTCAGACTTACAAAACAAAAGTCAACCAGGACAGCTTAACTGAAGCGCAAAAGAAAACACTCAAAGTAGAAGATGGCCGGAGAGCAGAGACGTTTAACAGCTACATGAGCTTCTAAAAGTGCAATAGCACTAAACTTGTGGTATAATAAAATCATAACCAATATATATAACACAACCAAGGAAATACTATGACAAAAAGCGCAACACCAGATGTATATGATAGAGTTTATCTAGATATACCGGGAAAGACAATCGTAATTGAGTTGCTTGACGGTTTTAACGGACCAACTGGAAGTGAAACTTACATGGATTGCTGGCGCCTTATTGATCTCGAAACAGGTGAAGTCTTCGCACAGGAAACAAACTTGTATGGTATCATTGGCGATGCGTCAGCGATGACATGTGAGGCGCAGGATGATGAGTCTGTTCAAGCAAAAAACTTTAAGTATATCACTGGGCGACCACCACTCTCAACTTATCGCATATTCAAAGACTTGCCGCTGGAACAAAGAATAAGATATATTACTGAACTAGCGCAAGACTTAGAACATGACTCCCGGTGCACTGATGGATTGGATGACAGTAGAGATCCGATTGAAGTGGCAACTGAAGAGCTCAATGATATGTACAATGAAAAGCCTTGTTTCTATGTTGACAGACAAACAGGACAGTGGGAGCTAGATGTTGACATGTACTAAAGTGCAACAGCCATTAAAAAGTGGTATAATAAAACCATAACCAATACCAACCAACCAAGGAAATAACATGTTACCATCATCGCTATACTCACCTAGTGACTGGGCCGAACTATTCACACTTTGTACACAAGCAAAAGAGACTGGAAATCAAGAACCGGTCCATGCTTGGCTTTGTGAACACTCAAAGACTCATGACTTACCTCAACCAGAGGATACACCTGAGTGGAGTGACGCAGACTATGCCATTAAAGAAGCTGTCATGTTCCTCGACAAGTTTGCGGAAAACCACATGGATAACTTCTACAACAGAAAAGAATCGCTAAACAAATAACTCCGTGGTTGGTAGTTAGGTGGGTCTGAGCCGAAAGGCTCCCCACCGCTTACCGCCATGTGCAACCACTTAATAACTGTGGTATAATATAAACATAACCAATACAACCAAGGAATAAAACATGTCAATACATGAAGAAGCTGAATTCATTAAAGAAATGATAACTGAGTATGTCAACACACTCGATGAAGGAGAAATAATCAACATCGTGATAGATCACATGAATGATACACTCAATGAGTCAGACAGATTTGAAGTTTATAGCATGCTCGACAAGACCCGATCACGTGATCATGGTAACTGGTACTGGATTATTCGTCGCATCAGAAACACCGGTGCATTATCTCGACTAAAAGATGCATGCTCAGTCTAAAAAAAGAGAGCGCAAGGTAGTGAAAGGCATTTTTACATCTAAAGTGTGTAACCAAACAATAAGCATAGTATGATATAAACATAACCAATCAACCAAGGAAACATAATGTCTTATAATAAAACAATTAAAAAATTCGTCATCAAGAACGAGAAATTAAATCGTTATAGATCTCAGATGGTTAATACCACAGTAAGTGTTGATCCACTTGGAATGTGCTCAGTTTCTTTCGGGATCGCATATTCAGTGTCCATCTCATCAGATGACCTCAATACACTGATAGGTGCTTTGAAAGGTGCAGCCCGCGAACAGAACATTCTCCGACTAGAAAAAAACTCGGAAATCGATTGTACTTCTTTGAGAGATGCTGAAGAAGAGCGGAGACGAGATGAAAAGAATGGTTTATACCCGGGCAAATGGGATCCCTGCAATTAATGAATAACTCCGTGGTTGGTAGTTAGGTGGGTTTGAGCCGAAAGGCTCCCCACCATTTTACCACAATGTGTAACCACTTAATAACTGTGGTATAATATAAAGGTAACCAACTAACCAAGGAATAAAACATGTCAAAACAAGAAACAACAACAACGATCGTCACAGTTTACAATTGCAAGAACTGTTTTAAGAAAGCAACGATAAAGGGTTTGCATAGATCACTATTTAACTGCCCAGATTGTAGTTGGGTAATGGACAGGAAATATATATCTGTTCAATGATGACATATAGTGTACAATATAAACATAACCAACCAACTAAGGAAACAAAATGAAAAATCTATTCGAAAATGTACAAACAATAGTTGACTCAGGTAACTCCGCCATTATGGACATGGATACCAAACTTAAGGCTATGGGTCATGCAGATGCAAAGTATCAATCAGGCGCTGGAGTCCGATATGTTAGTGTGACTTACAACGGCAAATCATATGTGGTTGTCTCGAAGAACGCTGTTGAGATCGACGCTGAAACAAAAATCATTGGACCATATGCTGTGGGCGTGATGTAAAAATCGATTGACATGGACAAATGGAAGCTAGCAAATAGAATAACTCCGTGGTTGGTAGTTAGGTGGGTCTGAGCCGAAAGGCTCCCCACCCCTTCCACCATGTGTAACAAACTAACAAGTTTTTATGTAACCACACAATAACTGTGGTATAATATAAACATAACCAATCAACCAAGGAAAACTAAAATGGATAAAAAAACAGAAGAACAAGAACTACTTATTGAAGCAATAGAAAATGCATGCATCGAAGCTTTTGAGGCGGGCACATCTAAAGAAAACATTATGTTTGCAGTAGAAGAGCTATTCTATGCATTGGAGTCATAGCATGACAACAAATCAACAAATCAAATACCAAGTATTGGAGTTGTTATTCGAAGGACCCGGGACACACCATCAAGTATGGAACCGAAACCGTAAAGTCTGTTCGTGGAAGTCATTCAAACTAATCTTCGAAACTCTAAGATGGGCAGGCTTGATTCAACGTCACCCATATCAAAAACAAGAACGACTCTTTCCAGATGAGCTCATGGGCACACCTATATTTGAATTGGTTGAGGATGAACCGCTCGAAGCACCGAAAAGCATTCGAAGGAATGGTGACATAATGAAAATAGGACAATTAGTTAGATACCCAAAAAACTGTGAATGGTCACGCGGCATATCTATTCTTGGTGTAATCGTAGAACTCAACCCACTCAACGACGACAATCACACAGAAATCTTCTGGCTCGACTCAGATCAAGAGTCCGGACTGATCACATCTGTATGGCTGAATGAAGACTTCGAAATAACAAACTTCCAAGACCCAGATGTTAAATCATTCCTCGATGAGTTAGAAGAACTATATAAACATAACCAGGTAGCTTAGGAAGTGTAACTGATCAGATAGAATGGTATAATATAAACATAACCAATCAAGGAAAAGGAAAACAATCATGATCATTACACGAGAAACCACAGTTCAAGAACTAATCGACCTAGGCGTCATCAAAGATGTGAATATACTCTTATGGAATATAAAGGCAAAACAAACAAAACAAATAGTTAAGGAGCAACAATGATCGTCAACGAATACCACCTCATCTGGCACAGCCAATACGGTGTAGAAGAAGTCGACTCATGCGACACACTTAAAGAAGCAAAGCGACTACAAATAGAATATAGAATGGCTTTTGGAGAAGGATACTTCAAAATCAAGAAGCGGAGAGGATAATGAACACATACTTAGTAGGTTTCAACAAGCATAACAGCAAAGATGGAAAACGAACAATCAAAGCGCGGAACAGAGAAGAGGCGATCGCCAAGTGTGCAAAACGCGTGGACAATAGCTTCTGGCACTATATCAGAGAGGTCAAATAATATGACAATAATATGCAGTGATTGTGAATCACAAGAAATCGAGATCAAAGTCTATGTGGTTGAAGATACATGTACATGGGTAAATCCCAACGAACTAACCCCACTCATGGACATTGTACATGAAACGATCGAGAACGATGACTATGATAGAGACTGTTGGTGTTCCCAATGTGGCGAGGAAACTATATACATGCACAGAGAATAAGAATACATTATGTAACCATGATCAAAGTGTAGTATAATATAAACATAACCAATCAACCAAGGAAATAAAATGACTATCACAATCAAAGCCACAAATACTCGAAAAACATGGGGCGAAAGAAAATCTAGCGGTGAGCTAACTGAAGATGAAGAACTAGCAATGCTAATGTCAAAGCTATTCAAAGAAGATGATGCACACCATGCAGAACAATACCCAGAAGGGTGGGACTCATGATCACGTTCGAAAATGTAAAGCTAGGAGATCTATTCTTTAAAGGCAACACACTATGGCGAAAGAAAAGCACACGAACTGCATATCTAGCAAACTCCATTGCATCCAACGGATGGTTCTACTTCTCCAAAGAAGAGCGGGTCATTCTACATGTGACTCAAAGCGCAGATCATGACAAGTTATATAACGTGATATAAGTGCAACTGCTATCAAAGAATGGTATAATATATAAGAACCAAACAACCAACCAGGGAAATAAAATGAATCAAATGAATCTAAGCATTGATGATCAATACACATTGAATGAATGGGCACAACTCTTTGTACTCGCAACTGTAGCAATTGAGTCAGGTGATAATACACCCGTCGAAAACTGGGTGATCCAACATAGTGATGATCATGGTTTGCCACAACCAACCGGTGATGATGTTGAACTCCTGATAGAAGAAGCAGTGCTGTTTCTCAAGAAGTTCAGTGAAAACCACATTGACAACATGTACAACCGTTAAAGTGCAACTGCCACCAAAGAATGGTATAATAAGAACATAACCCAATCAACCAAGGAAACAAAATGACTGCAATACTACTCATCGCAATCACACTACCCCTAACACTCATCGGCACAAAAATGCTTCTCATGCTAGAAGTCGACAACGACGACGTGGGCTACAACGACTGGAACTTCCAGACAGGCGCAAGCAAATAACAAAAGTGCAACTGCTACCAAAGCGGGATATAATATAAACATAACCAATCCAACCAAGGAAATAAAATGAACACATTCTCAATCGACTACAGATCTCCTCCTTCCGGCCTAGGTCAAATCGTCATCAAAGGATTACCAGAAACACCAGACAATATGATCCTCGTTTCATATGACGGAAACGGAAATCCAGACGATCCTCACTACGGTGGGCATATCCACCTGAAAGACATCTATGAAAATCCAGAAGAAATAGATCTCCTCGAACAGTTCCTCATCGAAAATAAAGTCGCAACAGTCTACGACTCGGAAGAGGGATACAACCGGCCTGGCATCAGCATGAACGGACACTTCGACCTAAAAGCCTGGATCAAGATCATGAAATCCTATGCCTAGGAAACCGGCACAGGCGCAAGCAAATAATATAAACACTTACTAGTGCATCGGAAGAGAGAACCAGATATACTATATCTATAAACACAACCAACCAAGGATCTACTACTATGCTTATCAAACTCACTAAGATCAGTTTCGCTATATCAGGTTACGGCACTACCAAAAAAGTAGACCGGGTCATCAAAGAAACAATCTGGCTCAATCCATCTCATATCGCTGAAATCGAAACTAAATCCGCACCAGCAGATCACCCCGATACTACTTCTATCACATGGGGTGTAGGTCGAATGGGCAATACTGTAACTGTACTCGAAACACCTGAACAGATCATCACTCTCATCACAAGCCAGACCCAATGATTACCCTCCTCAACTTCACTAAAGAGATCCTCAAAGATCCACTTATCCTCTCCCGCATCAGCCTGAGACAAGAATACTACTACTCTCATCATCTTTTACGGCAACGCCTGAACCGCTGTGGTCAAAAAACCACTGCCTGTACGGTAATGAGACGGTATATGGAGTCATGCAATACTATGAATAAGGGTATCTTCTTTTAACTCGGTCCTCTGCAGATGCAAATGATAATGATTATCAATTGGGTTCGGACTAAGGGCGCAAGATCAAAATGACTTCGAAGACTAGTGCGACTAAATATACGGATGACCGACAGTACTTTTATGAGTCTGCACCGGGGCAGAACGCCGCAATAGTGCAACAGGGTCTAACTCGTGGTATAATATAAGAGAACCAACCAACCAAGGAATAAAATGAAACTCAACGTTAAAATAGAAGATATCGCATTCGGTACATCAATCCAATCGATCAAAGTTCCAGATCTACTCAAGAAACGTGTACCATCCGGACTCGGCTACTTCGACTATGCACTCGGTGGTAAAGGCTTTACTCCATCGTTATGTGGTCTCTTCACTGGGACACCCGGTGCAGGTAAAACTACAATGATGCTTACTCTGGCTAATTCACTTCAAGGGCATGGAGCTCAAGTGGTATTCAACACAGCAGAGGAATCACTCTACCAGATCAAGATGACAGCAGATCGGCTTAAGCTTGGTCATGGCTTCATGCTCGGTGGTGAGTCTAATGTACCCGGGTTGCTCAAAGGTTGTGATAAGGTGAGAGAAGCAGCACCGGATAAACCGTTCTTCCTGATCGTAGATTCGTTGCAATGTATGAATGATGGGCATTTCAATAGTGGTCGCATTACCACAGCAACGGCGGAACGGGCAATGGCACAGCTGACTTCATATGCAAAGGAGACTGGTTGTAATGTGTTGGTGATTGGCCAAGTGAATAAGGACGGGAAGATGGCTGGTAGTAATAAGGTGAAGCACATGGTGGATATGCACATTCACTTAAGTGTGGAAGAAAAGGATGATGACTTGCTGGGTTGTAGAATATTAAGTACCCGTAAGAACCGTTTTGGTGGAGCAGGACATATGGTGTTTATGAAGCTGAAGAAGAATGGATTTAGCGAGGTTGCTCGAATTGGTGAAGAGGGCTAGGAAGGCCGAGTATATTGCAGGACAAATAGTGTAAAGCTACGCGTCTTGTGATATACTATATCTATAACCAATACAACTAACACAACAAACCTAGGCAGTTAACATGACATCAGAACAAACAATAGAAGCGATCGAGGCATTGTCCGGACCGGGCACATATTATCAAGAGCTCATTGACAAATTAGAAGAGAGGATACGCGTAGCAAACATTCATATTGGCAGGTTGAATAACATGATCCTGGCATTAGAGCAGAACGGAGCGATGGTGGAAGAGACACTGCCGCTAAAAGAGAAGTTAGATACTCAGTTCTTGCGAAAGCATTATGCTCTAGATCGAATCAACCGATACATGAATAGAATCTAGATCGATCATGGGAGTCCCTGCTCCCGTAACAAATTGGGCATAGTTGCCGGATCTATGTAGATCAAAACCGGTCCTTTGCCTCGGTGGTGGAATTGGTAGACACATCAGACTTAAAATCTGACGACTGAAAAGTCTTGCCGGTTCAAGTCCGGCCCGAGGCATTACATTTCAATATACTCCGTGGTTGGTAGTATTGCGCTTAGCATTCGATAGGGCAACTCAATATAACGAGTGGATCCACTAAGATCGGCTAAGCGTGGTGTCTGAGTTGGTTACTCAGGTAGGATAGGGTGGGTGCACTTCCAACTTCAGGTCTAGACAGCTCGCATGCGATTAATCTCGCACCCGGGACTTTTATAGCTCGCAGACGACTGATCTTGCGCGCAGAACAT
>ENA-OSJC01001981-OSJC01001981.1-marine-metagenome-genome-assembly--contig:-NODE-1981-length-15942-cov-5.273621_pt1 | contig 15942 bp, 10 predicted proteins | sample MGYA00237885_ERZ534234 | MGnify/ENA primary metagenome ERZ534234 (study PRJEB26413, sample SAMN06343907) | marine metagenome | isolation source: coastal waters | place: Atlantic Ocean: West Antarctic... | reverse complement strand
TTACAGATAACAGACCCTGGAGATACAATACAAGTTTTATCAAATGGGACTAATCTATCAGTCACTATTTCAGGGGCCGAGGCAGTATAAAACGGTTTATATAAAGGCATATACATGATATTATTAGGGAAAAGATAAGATGGCTGAAATATACAATAACCCAGGAAACATCCAGATAGGGCAAGGCTTTGCCGGTACAGTAGGAGAGTACGCATCTGATAGACAGGGTGGTGGAAAACAGCCTTATGTAGAATTTGATAGTCCCCAGATGGGACTACGAGCTATCTTTAAAGACCTTCGATCTAAAGTAAATACTTTTGACGGAGATGTTGCTAAAATTATAAGCAAGTACGCCCCAAACAACGAGAACGAAACTCAAGCTTATATTGATAGTGTAATAAAACAAATTGGGTCAGATACTATTACAGCAGATAATATGGACGCAGCTGTAAGAGCAATTGTAAGGCATGAAAATGGAACCAATAGTGAAACTACTAAATATTATTTAGATGACCCTAATCTTTTAAAAGAAGCTAAAGAATTAGCGCAGTATGATATGCCTGCAACTATGACTTATGAAAAAGCAGCGGAAACTTATTTGATACCGCCAGAATCTAATAGTCAAGGTATAAAAGATATACCCCAAGAAATTATTAAAAAGGAAATCAGTACAGTGCAACCTAATTTTTATGCCAACCAGAATATGACCCCACCAAAAGATGGGTCGTATACATTACCTCCAGATCAAATAATTACTCCTTACACGGAAACTATAGAGGAAGACGTTATAGTGCAACCACAAACAATTAATGTACCTCAATTTGATACAATTAAAAATGTAGGTCAAAAGCCTTATCAACGTTCTGAAAATGAAAGAATGCAGGAGGCTGCAAGGCGTAGTATGATGCAAGGAAATACTCAAGACCGTATGAATGAATATGAATTTGCACGATATGATGCTCAAGAAGACCCTAGAAGTTATGCACAAGGTGCCTCAAGTTATGCTTTACCTCCAATGCAAGCAGCTCAAAGAATGATGGGTGGAGGCATGGGATATGCTCAAGGTGGTACTGTCGATCAAGCTCAAGGTTTAGCTTCTTTAGGTCGTGGTGGTGACTCAACTCTAGTACATATGCAACCACAAGAGGTAGCAGGACTACAACAACTCGCTCAATCTAATGGCACTTCACTAACACGTAACCCAATGACAGGATACCCTGAAGCATTTAGCTTAGGCGGTGTACTTAAAGCAGCAGCACCAATAGCAGTGGGAGCTATGATGCCAGGATTTGGAACTGCTATAGCAGCAGGGGCACTTACTGGGGGTACTATAGCTGCAGCAACAGGCGATGATGTTCTTGCAGGTACAATTTCTGGTGGTTTTGGTGGCGCATCTGGTTCAGGTTTTGGAGAAGCATTTGCCGGAGTACCTGAAGCAGCAACAGCTACTGGGACAGCTACAAGTAATATGGGACAACAATTAGCTGCAGACGCAGCTTATACTGGTTCATTAGGTGGCATGCAACCACTAGATGCAGTTGCTAACATAGGAGTTCCGTCCTCATCAATAGGCGCTTCCCAACTAAATACATTAAATCCAATGGGAGGAGCGGGCGCTTCACCCTTTAATACAAGTGGAATGTATAAGGCAAATGTAGGGCAAGGACAATTACAAACTAGTATGATGACTCCTAAAGCTTCTATGAACCCATTTAAAGCTGATGCACTTTCAGGTACAAGTCCTGCAGGTAGAGGCTATAATAAATTCATGGATAACGTTAGTGATATAACTGGAACTGATGAAATGAGACCCATCGGAGATGGTGAAAACATGCTCACACCCGGCTTTCAATTAATAGATGGTAAACCTATGGTCGCGACAGGTGAAAGAATATCAGGCTCATTTCTTGATAAAGCTAAAATGTTAGGTGCACCAGTATCAAGTATGGGAATAGGTGGATTAGAAGCAAGTGACTTTATAAATGAAACTAATTTTGATGACCCAAGAGATAAGTACGATCCAAGAAGCAAACTAAACTTAAGTAGAGATACTGGTATTAGTGAAGCAATGAGTCGTGATACAGGCTTAAGGCTGTTAGCTAAAGGTGGATATTTAAAAGGCCCAGGTGATGGCATGAGTGATGACATTCCTGCAACTATAAATGGAGACGAACCAGCAGCTTTAGCAGATGGAGAATTTGTAGTACCGGCAGATGTAGTTAGTCATTTAGGAAATGGTTCTTCTGAAGCTGGGTCAAAACAATTATATGCAATGATGGATAGGATAAGAAAAGCTAGAACAGGTAGAGAATCTCAAGGAAAAGAGATTAAACCTGGAAAGTATATGCCTCGATGAATAGTGTACAATATGTAACACCAGCTAAGATTTATGGTATCTGGGACGACATAAAAGACTTCTTAGATGCATCAGTTAAAGTAGGGTCAGGAGATTGTACGTTAGAGCAGTTAAAAGGGCTGTTAGTATCAAATGCACAAACGCTATTAGTAGTAGTCAAAGAAGACAATATTATGGGCGCAATAACAATAGAATTTATTAATTACCCCAATGATAGGGTAATGTTTATTACAAATTGCGGTGGTAAGAATATCGTTAACGCAGAAACTTTTAGTCAAGTAGAAGAATGGGGTAAATCTCAAGGCGCTACAAAAGCAAGGTCTTATGCTAAAAAAGGACAATCAAAATTGTATCTACAAAAATTAGGATGTAACATAATGAACTACGTAATGGAGAAAAGATTATGAGCGGCGGCGGAAGCGGAGGCGGAAATTCAACAACTACAGGAACTACTTATTCCTCTAACTTACCAGAGTACGCTAAGCCGTATTACGAAGAGTTATTAAAACAGACGGGTAGGGAAGTATATACGACGGACAGTGAAGGTGTAGCTACAGGTGTTAAACCCTTTAGTCCTTACGGAGGTGACCGGTTAGCAGGTTTTACTGACCAACAAAAAGACCTACAAGGTCGAGTAGCAGGATTATCTCCTACAGTAGGAGGATATGCTACGGGCGCAGCAAACGTAGGTACTGGCACTGATTTAGGATTAGGTACTGCAGCTACAGGAATAAGTAGAGCTTTAGGTTATGATGCTGCTGCTATTGATGATTTAGCTATGGCAGATAGGGCTGAGTTTGATGCAGCGGCTGCGACTAAATACATGGACCCTTACCAAGCAAATGTTACTGATATTCTTAAAGCAGATGCTAGAGAAGACGCAGCTATTGCCAAATCAGGTAGGGGCATGGGATCTATAAATCGTGGTACTTTTGGTGGTGGGCGACAAGCTTTAATGGAAGGTCAAGCGGACAGAGACTTACAAACTACCTTAGCTAAAATAGGCTATCAAGGTGAACAAGATGCCTTTAAATTTGCAGCAGATCAATTTGAAAGAGACCAAGGACGAGCTTTAACAACAGACCAAGCTAACCTCCAAGCAGATATAGATGCTCGAAGAATGACTCAAGCAGGAGAACAGTTTGAAGTAGGAATGGACAAAGATTTAGGTCTTGCCGGATTAGAAGCTACACTGCAAGGTGGTAAAACACAAGCCGCTATTGCTGGCGAACAAAGAATGACTGAACTTAAAACTTTATTAGCTCAAGCAACTGATGCTGAAGAAGTTCAAAAACTTAACCAAGAGATTGCAAGTCTTGACTATCAACAGTTTAAAGAAGCTGACGATTATGAGAAGAACCAGTTGCAATATATGAGTGATATTCTTCGAGGTAACGCGGGTGCATTAGGTTCTACCAATGTCCAATACGCAGCAGCTCCTAGCTTAGCTTCACAGATTGGTGGTGGTGTCGCAGGTATTGCGGGTCTATATGGCGCGATGGGAGGATTTCAATCATGAGTATTAAAAATATTATCCAACAAGAAAATGATCTGCAAGAAATGTCTACGCAGTCATTGGCTAACTATCTTAATAACCCTACCGGTCAATATAATCCTTACCTTGTAGCAGGAGAGTTACAACGTAAAGAAGCCTTTGCTCAAAGACAAATGACAGAAGCTCCTCAAGAAACAGTAGTAGACGAGTTAGTAGCTAAAACTATGCCTATGGGTGGAATGCCTATGGGTGGAATGCCTCAAATGCCCCAGCCTAGACCAGAAGAAGTCATGGTGTCTGACACTATTACAGAAACTGGGATTGCTAATTTACCTGCACCAAACATAGGACAGAACTATGCAGGTGGTGGTATCGTTGGATATGAAGAAGGCGGCGAAATTGAAGAGGAAAGTATTTTTACTGGAGTGGATTACTCAATGTTTTCTGACCCAGATAAGGGACTTGTTGATAAATTTTTAGACTTTGGCCGGGGACGAATAAGAGATATACCTGAAAATATAATGGGAACAGAAGAAGAAAGGGCAATTAAACAAGATCAACGTAGAAGAGCACGAGAGTATCAAGAAAGAACAGGTAAAATGCCATATGATCAACATTTATCTGAGGAAGAAAAAGCTATACAAAATGAGGCAGGATTAGATATGGCTTTGAGTGCGGGTGGTCTTGGTGCTATAAGAAAAGTAGGCACACCTTATATAAAAGATGCTGCTAAAAAAGGGCTAGATTATATAAAAAACAAAATTAAACCAGCAACTACTAAAAAACCTACTAAAGCAGAAAAAGCAGCTACAGATAAGGCTGATAAAGTTAAAGCTAAAAAAGATAAAGCTGCTCAAAAGAAAAAAGATGATCTTAAAGGAACACCCGGTGGCGTTGATAGAGCCATTAAAGGTGGATTAGGAGCTATTAAAAGCGGACTAGGAAGAGCCGGAATGGCATCGCTTAGAGGGATGAAAGCTAATCCACTCGCAACTGGAATTGCAGGGACGGTAGGGGCAGGTTTTGGTCTAAACGCGCTTCTTAATGAAGGTGTATTATACGGTGAAACTCCCGAAGAAAAAGCTCAAAGAGAAGCAAAAGAAATATACGACAGCCCGGCAGAAGTTGAAAAACGGGCTCGCGCAGCAAGATATGAAGCAGGCATTAGAGCTCAACAAGCAAGAGCTGATGAACAAGAAGCTGCTCTTAAGAAGAGACGTGAGAAAGAAATGTATCTTGCCCTTGCTTTAGGTGGCGCTAAAACTATGACGGGACAATCTCAGTTTGCTTTATCTAACGCAGGCGAAGGTCTAGGTGCAGGCGTAGGTGCATTAGCAGCTTACGATCAAAACGAAATGGAACGTATGGCCGCAAGTCAAGCAGCAACAGCAAAATCTCAGCAAGATATGAGAACAGCATTGATGGAATATGAGATGAAATATTATGACCGCATACTTGAGCTAGATGATAATGAGACCTACACTGCCGCAGTAGCTAAATTAGATGAGAAATTAGCGGAAGGTACTTTGGTAGACGCAAAATATGCTGAAGCTAAACAAGCGCTTTTAAGAGAATTTGCCGGTCTTGATCCTCAATCTTATATTGCTAATATAAACGGTCAACAATTTACTGCAGCGGTGTAATTTAGACTTATGGCTATTTACACAGCTATACTTCCTAATGGTCAACCTTATCAAATTCAAGGTCCTGAAGGCGCATCTGCAGAGGATATTCAAGCTGCAGGGCTTCAAATATATACTCAGCGTAATCCAGCTCCTTATGTTGATTCCGGAGAACGTAACTATTCATTAGGCACTGCCGCCAGTAAAGGCCTTAGTCGTGGTATGGAGCGAGTAAAGTCTACTTTTGGCAATGTTATCCCCGCTCAAGTAGCAAGTGCATTCGGCGCAGATGAATACGCAGAACGTCAAATGAATGAAGCTAAAGCTTCTGAAGAGTTAATCAATAGAGAATATAGAGCCGAGCTTCAATCTTACAAAGATGTAAAAAGTCTTGGCGATGCCATTAAATTTGGTGTAGAAACTATTACTGAGCAAGGAGCTAACTTAGGTGTTATGGCAGTTCCTGGTGCAGGTGCTGGACAACTAGCTAGAGTAGGAGCTTTAAAAATGGCTCCAGCTGCTTTTGCTAAAAGACAAGCTACCGCTGAAGGTATTGGCGTTTATTTAGGTTCATTTGCTCTTAACTCTCCTGAAGTATTTCAAAACATTTATGAGGAAACAGGTGAACTTGCCACAGGCACGTCATTATTATTTGGTGCGGCAGCAGCCTCACTAGATGCTGTACTCCCTGCAGCTATTGTAAAAAATCTTACTCCCCTTCAAAGACTCGGCATTTCTAAAGCAGTCATTAAAAAATCAGGTGCTCGACCCGGTTTAGTTGAGTCTGTGTTTAAAGGACTCGCTAAAGGCGCAGCAACTGAAGGTGTGACTGAGGGTATGCAAGAAGCTATTAGTATCAGCGCTGAAAACTTTGTTGGAGATAATCCTCAAATCTTTGAGAGTGAAGATTGGGATCGCATTATGGAGTCATCAGTTCGAGGTGCAGTAGCAGGTGGTGCATTTAGAGGTGTGAGTTCTCCACTTGAAAGAGCCCCTGCAGAACCCACCCCTCTAACTGCGGTGGAGTTAGAAAATCAAAGACTCGCTGCTGCTACTGTTGCTCAAGCAGAAGTTGACGCTGAAGCATCGGATACTACAGGAGTAATTCCAGCAGAAGTTGACGCTGAAGCAGTGCCAGCAGAAGCAGTGCCAGCTCCAGAAGCGCCAGCAGTAGAAGTTCCAGTAGGATCAGTGCCAGCAGGACCAGTAGGAGAAGGGGGTACAAATACAGGAATTCCTTTAACACCAGAACAAACAATTCGAGCCCGTGACGAGGAAAAAGCAAAGCTCGGTAAGATTAATACAACAGATGCTGCAGACGGAAACTCATTTACCGTTGATGAAATTGTAAAGGCTCCTAAAGGTCAGCTTGATGAACTAACAAAATTTCTTTATAGCTGGGATTCTAATTCATTTCAGTGGGTAAAAATGATTGAAGTGGGTGAAAAGGAAAGGTTAGAAGCTAAAAGAAATCAAGTAAAAAAATTAGGTCTAACTATAGTTAAGGAAGAAAAAAATGTTCCTGAAGGTGCTGAACTTGAGTATGCTTCAAGTCAAATAGCGCGAGATAAAGTTGGGCAACTCTATAAATATAATCCCCTTGCAGAAAACTTATGGGAACCCATATCAAATGCGAGCGGTATACCAGACGCAACGGCATCTGAAGAAGCGGGAGCTGTCGCAGCTGATCAAGCCGTGGAAGAAATGCGCAAACAAGATTTAGATGCTGACGAAAAAGGACTACAAATATCTGAAGATAGGTTAACCGCATTTGACCCAGAAACAGAAATTACTCATTCCTGGGATCTAGCGAACGCAAATTGGATTCCTAGAGCTATACCCGAACCTCAAGCTACCCCTGAAGCTACCCCTGAAGTTGAACCTAAAGCTACACCTGAAGCTAAACCTAATTTCGTTGATCCTAAGACTCCTGTCGCTAAAGCATGGGCATCATTTATTCCTGATATTCTTTTTGCTAAACTAGGTAAGGTAATGAAAGATAGGGTTAGAGGTGCAGTAAAAGAAGGCTACTTTAATTTAGAAATAGCCCTAGAAATATATAATCTAGACAAGGCAAATAAACAAAATGATAAATCAAAAGATAACCAGCCGTCAGAATTTAGAGAGTCTAAAAAAGAAGCTCCTAATGTAACTGAATCAGATTATGTGGGTACCCCTGCTACTCTTGGGGGCACAAATAAACTAACGGCTAAAGAATTCCGCGAAGAAGCAAAAGAATCTTTAGGCGAAGGTCTTGAGAGAATGATTAAAAATGGAAGAGTTTATGTAGCAGATACTGTAAACGATGTTCCAGACAGATTTAAAGGCAGTAGAGGAAGAGCTCCAGTTTCTGACGGTACTGTAGCTTATTTTATGTGGGAGCCCGGAGTAAGAGATAAAAGACTTAACGGAGTTATTTTAATAATAGCTTCGCGTGTTACAAAAGGAGACGCTCGAAAAATAATGCTCCATGAAGTAGGTGAACATTATGGGCTAGAAGTTCTGCTAGGTAATAATTATATGCCTACATTGCTGCAGCTTAACAAATTAAAAGATACTGACCCTGTAGTAACAGAGGCATGGAACTCTGTAAAAAGAAGGTACGTAGGCAAAGACATTAAAGAAGGGGATAAGACATTCTTACTAGAAGTTGCTGCTAGAGTGGGGGAATCAGCGCCCGAAAATACTTGGTGGAAACAATTCGTTGCTAAAGTCAAAAGCGCTTTGCGAAAATTAGGATTCTATGACCCAGAAAAAATAACTTCCGCAGACATCCAAGATTTTATTATTACTTCTTTAGATAGAGCCATGAAAGAACCAGGCCCGGTTGAAAAACTGCGGGTAGGAGATAACGTTGTAATACGGGAAGCTAGATCCGAAGCTAACCAAGACCAGATAGCAGTCTATGATAAAGAGCTCGATGGGGGCAAAACTATAAATGAAGTGTTAGGACCAGACATTGGTGACCACAATCCAAAGCGTGCAAAAGATTCACTTAAATTAGCGGGCAATGTTATAAAAGCAATACAAGAAGGTACTCCTGGAGTTATAGACGATGTAATAAACAAATTAAGTAACCTCCCAGATTTTTTAAGAGAAAGCTACCAAGGGTTGTTAGGTATCCCTGCTATGATTAGTTTGTATGGAAGACAATTACCGTCAATTAAAAAATTACAGTCTCTATTAGAAATACGTGCCGGTACAGCTACAAAAGAAAGAGAGTATATAGATTTGATGGGTAATCTAGGAATGAACGCGGTTAAAGGTAAAGAACGAAAAGAGTTTAAAATATATAAAAAAACTAAAAATAAAGATGGGAGTGAGATTAAAGGAGAAGAAGTTACTCTAGAAGATTTTAAAGGCGACGGTAAAGCAAGGGTGAGTAGTAGTTATGTAGTTGAGCTTTCTCCAAGAACAACAGTTACTGAACAGTATACTCAAAAACAAATAGATGAGTGGTCAGCTATAGTTTATGAAATGTCTACAACAAATAGCGATGCACATCCTTTTGGTATAGACCCTACTAACCCGGCTAACAGCGAGTTATCTATAGTAAAAGACTTTTATAATAAAACTCCTAAAGAGTTGCAATTAATTGCAATCTTGTATGCTTCTCAGTTTAATCAATTTGCTAATCAATTTAATGCTAATATACTTGCGCTTTTACCTGATACTACAAAAGACGGGGTTCTTTTAACTCCGTCACAGAAAAAAGAAGCCTTTAAAACTCAATTAATTGAAAATCAACTTGTATTTTATCAACCTCTTGTACGTAAGGGCGCTTATAGAATATCGTATTTACCGGAGGGTGCTACAGAACTATCGGTAGAAAGACTTAAAACTAAAAGAGAAACGGAAAACCGCGTAGCGGTACTTCGGTCTGAAGGAGCGCGTGAACTTAGTGTCGGACGTACGTCTGAAGAATCGCGCCGAGGACAAGATGTACCCAACACTTTCTTTGCAAAAATTATTGCAGAATTAGAAGAAAGTCTTTCCCCTAAAATAAATGAGCTTGACGAGAACGGAATACCTACAGGTAGAGTAGTTCGTGACCCAGCCGGAAAGATAGAGGAACATCATCAAAAAATGATTGACGAGATCTATGGGTTTTATCTTGATTTGTTTCCTTCTAATTCTGTAAAACAAGCCGTTCGGAAGCGTGAAGGGATTGCTGGATATAATCCAGATATAGTAGGGGGCTTTATTGATGTTGGCGCAAGAATGGCTAACCAAGTAACTAACATGGAATACATCCCTAAGTTTAATGAAACTTTAAACGATATTAGAACCGAAAGTATGGGCAGTGGGGAAGAGATGATTGAGCTAGATGATACTTTAACTACTGACCAAAAACAGAAACAAAAAATGTTAATTAAATCTGCAGCTGTTGACTTACAACAAAAAGGTTCTAACTTTATGAATAATCCTGTAGCGGGTAACATTGCAGGTAATCTTTCGTATTTAAGTTTTATGACTACCATTGCAGGTAATGTGTCTTCTGCACTGGTTAATTTAACCCAAATATTAATTATTGTAATCCCTGGACTAATTGCTAAGCATGGACCCGTGAATGGAATGCGCGCTTTTAATCAAGCGTTAAAATTATATATGTCTGGAGGCTGGGATAATAATAAAGGTTTTGCTCCGGATGTATCGTTTGCTATGAAAGATGGCGTGCGAAGAAGCCAAGAAAATGCAGATAAAGGATTTATTAAACAAGACGAAGTAATTAGTGAAGAGCTATTAGACCTTTATGACTACGGTGTTTCAAACTCAGTATTTAAACGTGGCCTAGGTTATGAGCTTACTGAAATGAGAAACAAAAGTTCTCAAGATTTTACAGGTAATCGCGCTAAAGTAGAAGGTATCTTGGGATGGATGTTTCAAAACACAGAGCGATTTAATAGGGAAGTAACTTTTACAGCTTCGTTTTTAGCAGATAGAAAAGCAGGAAAATCAATTGAACAAGCTCGCGAAGAAGCTCAAGATTTTACAAGAGAATCACATGGTACTGCCCTTCCAGAAATAGGGCCTAGATACTTTCAGTCAGGTTGGGGCAAGACTATGTTTACCTTTAAACGTTACGGCCATGCAATGCTTTCATTAATAGCTAAATTATTTTATCAAAGTATGAAAGGTAATGAACAAGAAAGATCAGATATTGCTAATGAGATTGCAAAACTAGGTAGCGACCCAGCAAATAAAGAACAAGTAGATTTGCTAAATATAAAAATGGAAAACTTAAAACAAATAAAGAGCGTAGCTAGAAAACAATTACTAGGTATTTATGGTATTTCATTTACTGTTGCGGGCATACAAGGTATGCCTTTATATGGCGCAGCAAACGTATTATCAGAAATGATTAACGCTTTAGTCGAAGACGACGATGACGAGTTCTACGATTTTGATGCAAGCGTTCGAGACATCTTTGGGGAGATTGGATACAAAGGTCCACTTAACAAGTTATTGAATCTCGATATAGCATCGAGAACAGGTTTCAATAACCTAATCTTTAGGGACGATAGCAGAAGGTTAGGAGAAGTAGGTCTTCCAACTTATTTACTAGAGATGTCTTTAGGCCCTTCTTTCTCGTATGCACTAAGTCTTTCTCGTGCAGCTAAAGATTTTGACCAAGGAAACATTCAACGAGGAACAGAACAAATGATGCCGGCGTTCCTTCGTAATCCTTTAAAAGCAATAAGGTACGCTAACGAAGGAGCCCGTAATCGAAAAGGGGCGGTGCTAACAGACCTAAATGGATTCGATGCATTCATGCAAGTCTTTGGGTTTACAAATGAAGATCTATCGTTGCAATATGAAATTAATAATGTAAGAAAACGAGCAGAAAGAAAAATACTTGACCGTCGGTCTGCATTATTAACTGCTGCTTATTTAGCTAAAAGTAGTGGTGACAGGGATTTATATAGTGAGGTTTTAGAAAAAATTGAAATATATAACAAATCTCCGGGAGGTCAGAACAGCCCTATTACTAGAAGCACTAGAGATGCTTCTTTTAAATCAACAGAAAGATCGATTGAAGAAAGTATGAATGGTATTACCATAACAAAAAAACAAAGAGATTATCTCCAAAAAACATATGGTGGTTAAAGGAGCAATTGATGATGGACTATAGTTTAATGCTTAAAAACTCAGAAATAGAAATAATAGAGGCAGCTTTTATGTACTTGTCTAACCCTGTACCAACTAAACTTCCACTTAGCTTAGAACATTTGTCCGAAGAAAAATGGCAAGCAATATTAGTGTTGTTTCATCAATTAGAAGATGAAAGATTAGACGCAGTAATACATTAACTTACGCGCCACGTACGAACACCCATAAAGTCGTCTTCTACTACAGCATAAGTCTTAACTTTAACTTTAGCTTTCTTAGCTCGGTTCTCAATTGAATAGATTAAGTTAGAACTTTTAAGAGTAGGGATAAAAAAGCTATCCCCGATCTCCATAAACTCAAACGGAAACAACCATTCTGGGTCATCATGCAACTGCATTCTTCAGCCCCTCAATTTTCTCAGCACCTAGTGTACTTAGTTTAATCTTATAAACCGCTGTAGCAGATTTAGAAACATCTTTCCACCCGGCATTCATGCGTTGCTTAACCTTAGCACCTACTTCTATTTCAATATTAAGAAGTCTCATTTGATATACAAACTCTTTGGTACTAATAGGAAGGTCAGCTAAGTAAGAATCAAACTCTCTCTTAGAAATCCACATAGTATCTTTGTCATTATCTACTCTCATAGTAAGTTGCCTATGTGGCTCATTAATAATCTTACCGTCCGTAAATGCTAAAATCTTATCAGTGTTAGCGTCAATGTAATCTTGCAAGACTGATTCATAATCAACATTATTAACTTTAACTACTTGGTCACGAATAGTAATCATCTCTCCTACAATAAACTTATAGATACGCTCTACATCAATAGTTAAGATGTCTGCCTTATTAACTATCTCAGCCGCAGTCATAGTAACTGCTATTAAGTTTTCATAGAACCTGTAGGCCGTGTCATTACCAAAGTCTTCTACAAATTTATTTTCCCATTTAGTTAAATTATCTTTAATAGCTTTCTCATCACCGTATTCAAAGACGGCTCTGACAAACATAGGGCCTGCCCAACCATAGTGACTATTAAACTCATCAAAAATTTCTTTACCTAGCCTTGCATTATCTATAAATGACTTAGGTTTTCTAACCGGAAACTCAATTAGCCTAGCCGCTTCCCCATTAGGATTAGACCTAATAGTTTTTAGTTTGTCGTACAAGGAATGATTGGAAGTCATAATAGCTATCAAAGAAGCTGGCGCTTCAAAATCACGCTCTGAATTAGTAGACGCTTGCATTTTAAGTTTAGCTTTACCTTGGGATACTGTTAAAATAAAGTCAGATAGTAGATAAGGATTTTTGTTTCCTACCTCATCAAAGCCCATCGGTATATTATGCAACGTTAGAAATCTCCCTTGTAAAGCATTAGAAGTAGTGTTCATCACAGATAAATTTTTAGGCTGACCCCATATACTTAACGCACTATATAATGCACCAGTTTTAGCCGCACCTGATTCACCTGTTAGCGATATAGCTACACCAGTAGTAGAAGAGTAGTCCATCAAGATAGACCCAAATCCACACAGGGTGGTAAACATATGCATCTCTAAGCCGTTCTGATTTAGCTTTTGTGCTGCTGTTCTCCATCCTTCGTAAGTTCCACTAGTGGATAAGAAAGGTGCAACTGAACGCGCTAATGTTGAGATAGGAGTAGTCTTCTCTGAACCGTCTTGAGATATCTCAGTGCTTCCTAAAACGAATGCGGTCTTGTCTACATTCCAACCCATTTGATCGTACATTACATCGTACTTGTTTCTTTTTTGCATATCTTTGGCCCAATCAATAAAATATTTCATAATTAAATCCTCTTGTTGTTTATTGTCATAATATAATCCGTTACTTGTTAATGTCTTACGAAGTTCAGTAGGGTCATATACTACTTTCATAGGCAAGAGAAATTCTAGTAATCCGTCGTGGGGGTGTTTAACATTTATTACTAAACAGTTTCCGTCGGAACTACTACGTACATGCCTAATAGCAATCATCTCGTATTCGTAGACAACTAAGTCATCGTTATAACTCACACCTTTTTTATCTGTAATAGTTACGGTTTTATATAATGCTCCGTCACTCTTTCCTAACCAATACCCGCGCTCGTCCATAGAAGCTGGTAGTCCATGAGGTTTTTTAGTTACCTTGGGTAAGACTTCCCCTTGTAATACAGGAGGTTTCTCAACTATCTCTAACTTGATAGGTACTTTGGTAAGTTGTATAGGAGATGTAATCGTCTTCCAATGAGGGCATGAAGTACATAAATCTGCTTTAGCAGAATTAAAGTCTACACATGTATGAGGTTTACCCTCAGTGGATAAAGCTTTTTCTTCAGTTTCTTCGTAGTTATACCCTGGATGGTCTTTAGATATAGTATGAATAACATCGTCACGATCCACACAGTTTTGTGCTAAAGATAATACTCTCCACCACACAGGTTCTTCAGAAGTCTTTACGTTCTGTACATAGTCTTTAACTTGAGCACATCCTTTCTCGCCACCGTTAAGACTCTGTATTAGAAAAGGCTTAAACCTATTTTCAAAGTTCTTGTACTTTTCTTTTATTTGTTCTGGAGTAAGTCCTGTTTTAACTAACTCTTTTAATGGAACTTCTTCTTTATATTTATTATTAATAATATCTACAATAGTATTGAGATTGTATTCTGGCGCATCTCTTAATATTAAAGTAGGTCTGGGTGGGTCTTGTTTATAGTTATTTGTTTCCGGACATCGAAGTAGCCGAGCAGAATCTCCCGTTACAGTGGGGTCAATATTTAATCCCTCTTGTAAACATAGGCCTTTAAACCTGTCGGCAATAGGCTTCCATTGATCTCTTGGTATCTTATCTTTTAAAAACCAATAGGCGTGTATACCATTACCACTATTAACAACAGCAGGAAACGGTAGCTGAGTATCCTCAATAAATTTAGTAAGTGCCACCAAAGCTTCTTTTTGCGAATTGTAATCTTTAGTCTTACCCACATCTAAATCTACATATATTGACTTAATATATTTAGTGTTAGCAGCTTTTCTTTCTTTGGTTTCAAATGTACTCATTGCGATGAAAGTGTTTTTACTTTCTTTTGTATATTTGTGTATAAGATTTATGGCTGCATCTAATGAAGTTGTATACTCGTGTTTAAAAACTGTAAGATTCGGAGCATTACAAGCTACACAATATACACCCTCGTCTGGCATTGCTTTAGTATAAAATTCTTTAAGCACACTTGTTCCTTTTAATTTAATTTAGGAATTATATTATTCTCTAAAAATGCTCTTGCTAATTTTTGGTCAGCTAACGGTAGCTCTTCAGTTTGATTTTCAAATTGCTCCGTCCAAACATCATTCAATGCCGTTAAGAACGCTTTAATTTTCTGAGTATTTTTATCGCGTACTGCCGACCCTCGAAACCAACTGTGCATTGTCATACGAGATACTTTAAAAATTTTAGCAACTTCGGTAATAGGAAGGTCTGCATTTACGCAGGCCTTCGCTAGTTGAACTCCTATCCTATCCCCGTCTAGGGTATTAAGATTTAATAAAAACTCTTGACTGTATTTTTTAGGCATAGTGCCTCCTATTTAGTAGCCCACTGATTAATAATATCTGACAAGTCGTCAGCCGGTTGTACATCAGGTTTAGATGGAGCGCGTACTTTAGGCTCTGCGGTTGTTGCTTCTGCCGGAGCTGCTACTACTTCTGCCGGGGCTTCTGCTACTACTTCTTCAAAAGTTTCAGGAGCTTTATGTTCATACCCTACCTCTTCTTTAAATCCAAATCTATCAGCACTACCAGAGCCACCATCAACATACTGAATAACTTGAACTCCGCTTAGTCTTAAAGACACGCCGGCACCTATCATGCTAGTAAAATAAGGAGCAATTGTACCATTTACTTTTAACTCAGATCCCCCCCAAATATTACTGTCTACCATAGGAATACCCTTAGCATCAAACACAGCAGGCTTGTACTTTGATTTAAACCTAAGCACAACATTGCCTGTAGGTTGGCCTTCCTCATTAAGCTCCTCAAAGTATGGGGGCTTAGCTTTTTGAATATCTTGTCCTTTAGCTTTTTTAGTTTCTTTATCTACATTCTCTGCAAACACTTCGTTAATTTGTTTCAATAGTGGAATAGCATCTGCTTTAGGAATAATAAGGTCAACTTTATAAACTCCCTCTTCGTTAAACTTTGTATCTGGTTTAGATAACCAAGGATACTGTGCAATGCCTTTTGGTGTTGTAAATTCAATAAGCTTTTCAGCCATAGTAATTCTCCTTAAGTTGTTGGTTTACGTACAGTTATTTTAAACTCTCTCATCGTACTAATTCCAGGAGGTAATCCTTCTTCTCCCCTCGT
>ENA-OSJC01001980-OSJC01001980.1-marine-metagenome-genome-assembly--contig:-NODE-1980-length-15954-cov-11.232412_pt1 | contig 15954 bp, 21 predicted proteins | sample MGYA00237885_ERZ534234 | MGnify/ENA primary metagenome ERZ534234 (study PRJEB26413, sample SAMN06343907) | marine metagenome | isolation source: coastal waters | place: Atlantic Ocean: West Antarctic... | reverse complement strand
GGCAATGTTTGTTGAATTAATAGGGAGTATTAAATGAGTAGTCATCCAAACGCAGCACCACCAAAAGCACAACCACAGATTGACTTAACAAAAACAGATACAATTTTGTGTGAAGATTGTGGAAACGCAGCATTCACACCGGCTTTCTTCTTAAAAAAGTTATCCGCATTAGTATCACCAACAGGTAAAGAATCAATCGTTCCGATTCAAGTTTTTACTTGTGGTAGTTGTGGTAAAGTTCCACAAAATATGTTAGAATCAGCTGGATTAGCTAAACCAGGACAATAATTATGGGTATCATTGATGTTATAAAAGGTTGGAAGCCACCAAGCAGTAAACAAAGTGGCATAACAGACGCAGATACATTATATTCTGAAAAGACAATTCAACACGTTGAAAAATATTACAACGAAGAAATAAGATATCTCAATGTGAAAGCAGATGGTTCAGATATCGGTAATAACGCTGACCATAGATATACAACATTTGGACCTGGTAAAAAAGCAATACCAATAACTTTAGACCAACACCTTTATCAAAATGATATAAATAGATATCACGACCCAATACATAATGACAAGAACGCTCCATTACAAATCCATTGTTTCGGAGATAGTTGGACATATGGTTGGGATATAAAGCAAGAAGAAACTTTCGTTCATCTATTAGGTGATGAAAATACTTCGGTATGGAATTATGGTGGTGGTAAAACAGGTTTAGATTGGGCAGTTAAAAAGATAACCGAAACCTATGTTAATTTTAACCATAGAGAAAATCAGAACTTCGTATATGTTATAACGATTCCACATAGTTTTAGAAGAATGCACTTTGAAGACAATGGAACAGCTCGTAGAACTTGGGACAAACCAACCGCCGCAGAAGTAAATGAATATAATCACTTATTATATTTTTATCATCATTATGAAATCTTAAATCGTTTAATTGGTAGAGAAAAAATCATATGGGGAACTTGGGATGATGAAATTCCAAAAAATATGATTGATGTATTCTTTGATTTACACGATTATGCAGGAAGACATCCTGGTCCAGAATCTCATAAGTTATATGCAGAACAAATAAAGGATATAATGCGAGAGAGTGGTTGGTATAATGAGCAAAAGTAAAAGAAAAAAAATAACTTCATATGGTTGTAGTTTCACTTTTGGTGAGGGATTGGATGATTCAAAAAAAAGTTATCCTTATGAATTGGGTAGATTGTTAGATGATGAGTTTGATATTGAAAATAATAGTTCAGTAGATGAAAGCAACGATAGAATTTTCAGAACATTTTTTGAACATCTGATAACTAATGAACAAAAAACTATCTATACAATACAATGGACATTTCCAGACAGAACAGAATTTAAAAATGATGATATTGATACTGAAAAGTTATTACGATATATTTGGAGTATAGATTCACTTTGTAAACAATTCGGACACGAACTAATTCAATTTATGCCAATAGAAAATAAATTTGATGTATTGCCAGACTCATTTTTAAATACAAAAGAAATTACCACATTAGTAGAAAATAATACCCAACTTACAGAAGAACAACACAAAAAATTAGGAAAATATTTATTAATAGCATTAATAAATGTATTGGAAAATAAACTTAAATAGTTACTAATTTACTAAAATCACAGACATTTAATATTTATTATTAGAAAAAATTATGTCAACACAAACAAAAATAGAAAACACACCCGATATACACTTTACATCACCGAAGTCTTGTTTCGTTGGCAATACTATGATTACACTATCAGACGGAACATATATAAAAATAGAAGATATTAAGATTGGTGATAAGGTTAAATCTTATGATATGGAAACAGAAAAATTAAAAAATTCAATAGTAGAGGAAATATGTACACCAATATATGAGAATATAATTGAATATGCATTTCGTGATAATACAAAAATACAATGCACAGACGACCATCCAATCTATCCCTTCTGGACTAAAAATAAGGGTTGGACTTCTAAATTAGAATTGGGTGATATGGTATTTATGCCAGTAGAAAATAAATTTACAGAATTAATTGGTTATACACCAATAAAAACTGATGGGGTACAAACTTACAATTTGGGTAAGTTAAACAATAATTACAATTATTTTATAAATAGGATTTTAGTCCACAATTATCATCTCTTATCGCAGAAATAATTTACATTTTAAGGACTTATTATATGGTTTGTTGATATTTATATGTATATGAAACATTATGTATATAAATTAAAAGAAACAAAAACAGACGAGTTTTATTACGGAGTAAGAACTTGCGAATGCAATCCAACAGATGATAACTATTTTGGTAGTATGAAATCTTGGAAACCAAATATAGATAATCTAAAAAAAGAAATAATTTCTGAGTTCAATAGTAGAGAAGAAGCATCAAAGTATGAATCTAAATTGATTGAAGAAAACATTAAACATCCATTAAATAGGAATTATCATACAGGAGCAGGATTAGCATTTTATGGTAAAGAGCATTCTGAAAATACAAAAGAAAAGATAAAGGAAAGTTTAGTGGGTAAGCATAAAGGTGAGTCAAATCCATTTTACGGTAAACAACATACTGAGAGTTCAAGAGAAAAGATTAGATTAGCTCAACTTGGAGTTAAACATAAAGAAGAAACAAAGAAAAAGATGAGTGAGTCTGCAAAAGAGATAGACAGAACAAACTATAACTTTAAAAGTTTTCAAAAAAGAAAAAAGATTATGTTTTCAGAAACTGGCGAGATATTTATTTCTATATACCAAGCAGGTAAATCACTCGGAGTATCGAGGTCTTATATCAGAAAACACATCGGAACAAAATTTAGGTTATTAAATGAAGCAAAAAACACTATTCGACCACATTAAGCAGATTACTAATGTTCAGAACCAACATTATTGGGAAAACTTAGACGAAGGTTCTAAGAAAACTTTCAGTAATTATATGGTGCATAGGTTTTTATCAATGAAAGCCGAGTGGATAGAAGTTGTAAATGAAATACAACAATATTGGGAATTGAAACCTAAAACAGTTTATCAATTCTATACAAATTTATTACCAAGAGGAAATACATATTTACGATATACAAAATCTAAAAAGAAATCCAAAATAGAAAAGTGGGCTATGGATATATTATGTGAACATTTACAAGAAAGTTCACGTAATGTTGAAAAAACACTTGACATTATGGGTAAAGATGTTGTATATTCTATTATATCCAAGTATGGTATAGACGACAAGCAAATGAAAAAAATATGGAGTAAATAATGGCGATTAAAGACGCACCTACAAGAGTTATTGATGATGTCGGTCAAGAATATGACCCGACAGGTGTCGTTGGATATATGGAGAATAAATATCCCGAAATGACACAAGAATTTAGAACTATACAACAAGAACAATACGAATTGTTCTTACACAAACAACACGACTACGGCCCACAAAATGTGGCAGTTGGTTCATTGTTGAAAACCAAAGAAGATATTAAGTTATCGTTGTTGGGTTTATGGTTTAGAATACAAGACAAGACAGAAAGAATTAAAACTCTACTGATGAGAGATGATAAAAACTCAGTTCAAGATGAATCAGTAGTAGATAGTTATAATGATATTTCAGTATATGGAGTTATGGCACAAATAGTATCGAGGGGCAAATGGGCAAAATAGGAATTATAGGACAAGGATATGTAGGTAGCGCTATCAGAATTGGTTTTGAACCACATTATACAGTATCAACATACGATAAGTATGACTTGAGTAAATCAACACATAGTAAATTATCTGATGTAGTAAAGAACTCAGATGTTATATTTGTATGTGTTCCGACACCAATGAAGAAAGACGGAACTTGTCATACCGATATCGTAGAGGATGTCGTTAGTGAAATTAATGAATGTGGTAAGGGGCAAGTCGTAGTGATTAAATCTACTATTCCACCTGGCACAACTGATAGATTACATAGAAAATACAAAAACATTGATGTTATATTTAATCCAGAGTTCTTAACTGAAGCAAACTTTATTGATGACTTCAAGAATCAAAACAGAATTATATTGGGTGGTATTCGTAGAGGAACTACAAAACTAAGACAAATATATTCTAAAGTATTTCCACACGCAACAATCGTTAAGACAGGTGCTAAACACGCAGAAATGGTAAAGTATTTTACTAATTGTTTCTTAGCAACCAAAGTATCATTTGCAAACGAAATGAAATACATTTGTGATAGTATTGATTTAGATTACGATAAAGTAGTGGAGTATGCGACATATGATGAAAGATTAGGTAAATCACATTGGGGTGTTCCAGGTCCAGATGGAGATTTGGGTTTTGGTGGACATTGTTTACCAAAGGATTTATCAGCAATGATTAATGAATTTGAAACATTAGGATTATTAGAAGCAGTTGAACAAGTCAATGACCAAGTTCGTGAGAATAGAGATTGGGAAACGATGAAGGGTAGAGCAGTAATAGATGGGTAAAATAAGTTATAGTCAGTTCTCACAATGGGATAAGTGTCCACAAATGTGGAAACTCAATTATGTAGATAGAGTAGGAACATTTACAGGTAATATCTATACAGTATTTGGTTCGGCACTACACGAAACACTTCAAGCATATCTTGTATGTTATTATGAGAGAACAATCAAAGAAGCAGATGCTTTACCATTAGAGGATATTCTAATGTATCGTATGAAAGAAAACTTCAAGCAATCTAAAGCACAACACGGAAATGACTTTGAAATCACTAAAGAAGATATGGCAGAGTTCTATCAGGATGGATTAGATATTATTAATGAGTTTTTAAAGAAAAAAACAAGACACTTCTCAAAGAAGAATACAGAATTAGTTGGTATTGAAATGAAACTAAATTATGATATGCCAAACAATATGAAATTCAATGGATATATGGACGTTGTATTACACGACAAGAGAACAGGTCGTATGAGAATTATTGATATCAAAACTTCTACAATGGGTTGGAATAAGTATATGAAAGCCGATAAGAACAAAACTAATCAGTTATTATTATATAAACATTTTTTATCAAAAGAGTTAGATATTTCGGTAGATAAAATAGATGTTGAATATTTAATATTGAAGAGAAGATTATATGAAAATATGATGTATCCACAGAAAAGAATACAATCGTTCTCGCCAGCAAGTGGAACGCCAAGTATCAATAGAGTTATGAGTAGATTAAATGAATTTATGAGTGATTGTTTTGATGAGAGTGGAAAAACCATTGATAAGGAATATGTAAAAATAGCTTCAGCAAAGAATTGTAAGTATTGTGAATTTAAAACCAAAGCAGACTTATGTGATAGGAACAAAAAATGATAGTGCCAGTATTGAGATTAAAATTATCGGACTTCTTAGGAACTGATTATGAATCGGACATCTTAAAAAAACTGCGCGATATAAATAATGAAGGACATTTTCCACCATTTGAAATATATTTGTGGTATGATAGAGAGAATGACAAAAATATTGATTTAAGTCGTTTGAAAGATTTTATCGTAGAGTGGGAAAGTAAAGGAGACTTTAAAAGCAAAACTATTATTGTTCCTGAATTCTTTGACAGACCACGAGATTTTATTTGGTATGACATTATACCAAACGAGGTTGCTAATAACAATTTCATACAATATTCAAGATTTAGATGGAACTATTCAGACCCAAAGACTGGTATTTTACAAGGATTAGATGAATTCATTAAAACATTTGAGTTCACAATTGCAGACAAACTACCAAAAAAGCAAAAAAGGAATGATTATTAAAATAGCAATCATAGGTAGTAGAACTTATACGAATAAGAAAAAGATTCAAGATTTCTTATTCAGATTAAAAATGGAACATAAAGATATGGAGATTGTAAGTGGTGGAGCAAAAGACGGAGCAGATAAATACGCAAAGAGATTTGCATTAGAATTTGGACTAAAGTATTCAGAGTTCCCACCACAACATCAAACACATAATCAACATTGTATAATGGAAGCGTATAATTATGGTAAAGAATATAATGTTGGATATTATCATAAAAGAAATAAAGACTTAGTAAAATATTCAGACAAGGTTGTGGCATTTATCAAAGATGATATCATTACCAATGGAACAAAATCAGCATTAGAATATTGCGAAAAAAATAATAAAAAATTCGTTATTTTAAGTTAAGGTTGATATTTATTACTGAATATATATGTATATACAAGGACAATATGAGTAGAAACAAAGAAGAAAAATTAACATCAGTAAAAGTAATTGACGAACTCTATAAGAAATTTAGAGAGAAATCAATTCGTGAGGACTTTTCATTACAAAAGCTTGTAAATCGTAGTTTAGATTTATTTGTTTATGATGAAGAGTTTGCAAAAAAGGTTATGGAATATAGTGAGTTGGAAGAAAGCGGTTCTAAATATTAATAAATACGAAGAGGTTTTATGGAATTACCAAAATTAAAAAAAGTTACAGAAGTTAAAAAGAAAAAGATTATGCTACTATCAGACGATTTACGTATGTCAAGTGGTGTCGGTACAATGTCAAGAGAGATTGTAATGGGAACCCTTAATGAGTTTGATTGGGTTCAAGTTGCAGGTGCAATAAAACATCCAGATGCGGGTAAAGCAATTGATATGTGTGATAGTGCCAGAGAAGAAACAGGTGTTGAAGACGCATATCTAAAACTATATCCAGTATCAGGTTATGGTAGTCAAGATATATTGAGAGAATTATTACAAGTAGAAAAGCCAGATGCTATTCTACACTACACAGACCCAAGATTTTGGAAGTGGTTATATGATATGGAACACGAGTTAAGACAAACAATTCCTATATTCTATTATAATATATGGGATGACTTACCTTATCCTATGTGGAACGAACCATTTTACGAAAGTTGTGATTTGATTATGAATATTTCAAAGCAAACGCACAATATTGTTCAAAATGTTTGTCTTGATAAACCAAGAACAGATTGGGATTCAACTTATGTTCCACACGGAATAAATGAAAAATATTTCTATCCAGTTGATAATAAAAAAGAACAATTGGAAATGAATAAAATGAAATCAGAACTATTTCAAGGTAAAGATTTAGATTTTGTTTTATTTTACAATAATAGAAATATCAAAAGAAAAATGACTTCTGATGCTATCTTAGCATTTAGAGAATTTGCATACAATTTACCAGAAGAAAAGAGAAAAAAGACTGCATTTGTTCTACATACACAGCCAAAAGACCAACACGGAACAGATTTACCTGCAGTTGTAGAAGCAATGTGTCCAGATTTGAACATAATATTCTCAACACAAAAACTTTCCAATCAACATCTAAATTATCTATACAACATAGCAGATGTCACAATCAATATCGCATCCAATGAGGGATTCGGATTAGGAACGTGTGAATCATTGATGTGCGCAACACCAATTATTGTTAATGTTACAGGTGGATTACAAGACCAATGTGGATTTAGATTAAAAGATAAATTCATTACTTATAAAGATTATGCAGATGTTGAAACACTACACGATTGGAGAAAGTGGGAAAACAATGAAGATTTAACTCACGGAGAGTGGGTAAAACCAGTATGGCCGAGAAGTCGTTCATTACAAGGTTCAATTCCAACACCTTATATCTTTGATGATAGAATTGATTATATTGATGTATCAGAAAAAATTAGAGAATGGTATGATATGGATAAAGAAGAAAGAGAATCTTGTGGTAGAGAAGGATATGAATTTGTTTGTGGAGATGACTCAATGATGAGTGCACGATGGATGTGTAAGAACTTTGAAGACCATATGAATACAGCATTTGATAAGTGGACACCACGAAAACGATTTGAAATTATAGGGGTTAAATAATGAAACCATTAGTATTAGTATCAGCACCAGTAAGAACAAGAAGTGGGTATGGAAATCACTCACGAGATATTTGTCAAGCACTAATTCAATCGGATAAATATGATTTGAGAATACAAGCACTTCGTTGGGGAACAACACCAATGAATGCATTAGAAGTGGATAATCCAGTTCATCAAGAGATTGAGAAGAGAATTTTAATACAAGCAACTATGGAAAAACAACCTGATGTTCATTTACATATTGTTGTTCCGAACGAATTTCAACCAATAGCTAAAAAGAATATTGGAATCACAGCAGGTATTGAACATACGGTTCCACCAGCAAGTTGGTTTGATGGAATTAATCGTATGGACTTGACAATACTAACATCTGAATTTTCAAAGTCTGGATTTGCAGAAACTACATTTGATAAGGTTGATAATAAGACAAAGAAAGTTGTCGGTATAGTAAAAGTAGAAAAACCATTAGATGTATTATTTGAGGGAGCAGACCCTGAAATATATAAACAAACAGCAGAATTATCAGATGATATGAAAGAAGAATTTTCAAAAATAGATAATGACTTTTGTTTTCTTTATGTAGGACATTGGTTACAAGGTAAATTAGGTGAAGACAGAAAAGATACGGGTATGATGTTGAAAGTATTCTTAGAAACATTCAAAGGTATGAAAGATAAACCAGCACTAATTATGAAAACAAGTGGAGCAGGATTTTCTATCATAGATAGAAGAGATATACTTGAAAAAATAGATTTAATTAAACAGAATGTCAAGTCAGATGATTTACCAGATGTATATTTATTACACGGAGACTTAACTGATGAAGAAATGAATCAAATGTACAATCATAAAAAAGTAAAGGCACATTTGACATTTACTCACGGAGAGGGATTTGGAAGACCATTGTTAGAAGCATCATTTAGTGGAAAACCAATTATAGCACCAATCTCAACAGGTCAAGCAGATTTCTTAGATAAAAATTATACTGTGGAAATACCACATATAATGACAAAAGTTCCAGGAGGAGCATTTCCAAAGGAATATCATAATCCAGAAGCACAATGGTCTACGGTAAATTATGGTATTGCAAGTAAACTTATGAGAGATGTCCATAAGAACTACAAAAAATATGAACTTAAAGGTAAAAAGCAGATGATTGTAAATAGACAAATGTTTACTCACGATAAAATGAGTAAGAAATTGATATCTATTGTTGATAAGATGTTAGAGAGTGTTCCACAACCAGTAAAGTTAAAGATACCAAGTCTAACAAAAGAACCAAAGAAATTAAAATTACCAACATTAAAAAAGGGATAAAATGGCAGAAATAAAAATAACTTGTCCGAATTGTTTTACTGATACACAATGTTTTCAAGAAGAAGTGGAAGTAGAAAACTTCAGTTCTTATATGTGTTTTCAATGTGGATTTACAAGCAATTCATTATACAAAAATGATTCAGACGAATTAAAACAAATTAAAAAATCTTCAACAGAATTAATGAGAGAAATCAGTATGTATGATTACGACAGAAAAATACATTGGTTTCCATCAGTATTGAATATGGGTAAACTCGGTTTAATCTATCCTGAGGGTTCAAAAGACAATTGGAGCTGGAAATTAGCAGAAGTTCGTAAATTGTCTAATGAAGAGCAATCACAACCACAATATGAGGGACACGAATACACATTAGATGTTGACAATTCAAAAGAATTTGGACAACACGAGTTTCTACAAGCTTGTAAAGATATGGGAATCGTAAAAGGCGTATGAAGAATACTACTTGGTATACAATTGAATCAGGAGACGTAGTCAGTTTTAGATACGCAGGTGAGGGTAATAGGAGTTATAAAAGGATAGTTCTCTGCCTTGACCCAAAATATCGCTATAGAAAGAAATCAACTGGTAGAATTGTTGAATTTTTTATAGGATTAGAACTTAGAAAAACAGGTGGTAGTTTATTAAATCAAATAGAATTAAAAAGGTTATTTAAGATATTGGATTCCACGAAACAAAATATTATTACATCAGCAGTTCCAGAGATACGAATGCAAAACATTTATGCCGATTTAAAAGTATTTCTAACTAATAATGATATTTTCAAAACTTTTTTATTAAGAAAATGTAGAAAGTATAGAGTATTTTTAGAAGATAATTATGATAATTTAAATTCATTACAAATGAGAAAATTATCTGAAAAATTTCTAAAAGAAAAATCTACAAAAGAGGGGTTGGAGTCATATGAAAATTAGTTACGCAATAACGGTTTGTAATGAACACATAGAATTGGATAATTTACTACATCATTTATCACAACATATTAGAGATGAAGATGAAGTAGTGGTTACACGAGATAGTAAAAACGGAACAGATGGAGTAGAAAAGGTTGTTGAAAAGTATGAGTATGGTGATTGGTTTAGAAACTTTGAAATAAATACTTTTTATTTTGACCCTAAAGACTTTTCAGCACTAAAGAATCATACAAAAGAACATTGTAGTGGAGATTACATATTTCATTTAGACGCAGATGAAATACCAAATGAAATATTAATCAAACAATTACCACAGATATTAGAAATAAATGATGTGGAGTTGGTATGGATTCCAAGAATAAATACCGTAAAGGGAATTACAGAATTTCATATGAATTTATGGAATTGGAGAGCAACGGAACAAGGTTGGATTAACTTTCCAGATTATCAAGCAAGAGTATTTAAAAATGTAGAACACATTAAATGGGTAGGTAAAGTTCACGAAGTTATACAAGGTGCACAAACATTTTCACATTTACCACCACACGAAGAATTGACATTATTACACAAGAAAGATATTGTCAGACAAGAAATGCAAAATAAAATATATGAAAACATCATATAAAGAGTAGAGGTTTTAATGAAAAAAATGGTTACCGGTGATACAGAATTTGTAGACACCAATTTAGTTAAAAGGTTATTGAAAAATATAAATGAGTAAAAATTTAATCTATATGACGGCAGTCAATCACGATACCTCAACATACAGAAATTCAGACTATGCTAAATACTCTAAATTAAGTTGGAAATATTGGTGTAAAAGAAACAATATAGACTTTATAGTCATTGATAAACACCATCCAAGATATAAATTCCCAGTTTGGAATAAAGATACGATTTTCGACATTGTCGGTGATACTTATGATAAAATAGGTTATGTTGATAGTGATACTATGGTTCATTGGAACGCTCCTAATCCATTTGACTTATATACAGATGAATGGTGTTGGGTTAGAGATTACGCAAATTTAAGATGGACAACAGAAAGTATAAATAATTACCAAAGGTTTTATCCTAATCAAACATTAGACATTTATGATTATTATAATTCAGGTGTAAGTTTCTTTACTAAAGAACATAAACCTATATTTGACAATTTAATTAAGTTGTATGAAAACAATTCAGAAGAATTGGATAAATGTGCAACTATGGGTGGTGGAAAAGTTCAAACATTATTAAATTTTGAATTACAAAACCACGACATTAAAATAAAAGAGTTATCACCACAATGGAATATGTTTTCAATGCACAAACGAGAAATGTTTAGTCACAATTGGCAAGATGGTGAAGATAAAACACCACATTTTATTAAATATAGTTGGATATGGCACTTTACAGGCTTTCCAATAGAAGATAGAACAAGAATTATGAAAGATACTTGGAAAGTAATACAAAATAAATATTTCCCAGAAAGTGATGAAGGTAAATTTGATGGATAAAAATATTGTATTTATAATCGCAGTCAAGAAAGATGGACAACTCAAACCAGAGTATGAAATCGGTATAGAGAGTTGGAGAAGATGGTGTAAGAAAAATGATGTTGATTTATTTTTATTAGAAGACCCAATTCTACCAATGGAAGATATGCATATTATCTGGCAAAGGTATTTCTTATTTGATATTTATGATGCTAATAAAATTAAAGCAAATCAAACATTACTTGTGGACGCAGATACAATAGTTCATCCTGATTGTCCAAACTTCTTCAATGAAACAGAAGACAAGTATTGTTTAGTTCACGATGACGGAAGTTATGATTGGGTATTGAGAGGTATGGAACACTATAAAAAAAGAGTGTATGATACAGAGTGGTTTAATTATTGGGAGTATGGGAATAGTGGATTCCAAATAGTTAATCAGAAGCATAGAGGGTTTTTTGAGTATATGAGAGAGTTTTATTTTAAAAATATAAAAGAAATTAATTTTATACAACAAAGTTATGGAATTGGAACAGACCAAACACCATTGAACTTCAATCTGAGAGCACAAGATGTTGATGTGAAGTTATTGGGATACAAATATAATATGGGTTGTATGTTAAAGAAAGAGATATTAGCAGAAGATATGTTATTTACAAAATTAGGTTGGGTATATCATTTCAATGGATTACCAAACAAAGACACAACGGTTCCACATTGGATGGAAAAAACATTTAGGTATTTATATGGTTAAAGTTCACTTAATAGGTTATGGAAAATGGGGAGCAGTGATTGATAATGCTATCAATGATTTAAATGTCAAATGGGTAGAACCAAAAGACGCAGATTGGATTATCATATCAACACCAAACGATTTACATTATGAGCAGGTTGCTTATTGGTTAAGTAAAAAGAAAAATGTATTCGTGGAAAAACCATTGACACTAAGTTATGATTCAGCAAAAGAATTATTTGATTTTGCAGATACTATGGGTGTAAAATTATATGTAGATGATATATTTGCTTGGAGAGATGATTACGATATATATGATGATGTAAATCATTTCGTTTGGACTAAACCTAACCAGAAAGATAAGAATTACATTGATAGATTAGCATATCATCACTTTTATATGTGGGTTCGTGATACTGACTTTGAAATAGAGAGTATTACGGGTGAAATAAATGATTTCAAAATAGAATTACAAGACGGAAGAATTGCAGAGTTCTTTTATGGGGATAGTTCTGAGGTTGTTCATTATGTTAACGAAGATGATATGGCACATAATCAAAACAATCCATTAAGAACAATGTTTGAACTTTTATTTCAATATTCAAATGATATCAGAATAAGTGACATAAATAGAAAATTAACATTAAATGCAACCAAACTATCAGAACAAGTTAGAAAAACATTATTACCAAAAGCATTAGTTGTGGGTGGGGGAATCTTCGGAACAACAGCAGCAGTAGCATTATCACATAATGGATATCAAGTAGAATTACACGAAGAACTTGAAGATGTGATGATGGCAGCATCAGATATTAATCAATACAGATTACATAGAGGTTATCATTATCCACGAAGTAAAGAAACTGCACAAGAGTGTTTAGATGGATTGAAAACATTTAAAAGAAAGTATGAACATAGCGTAGTCAATGGAAACATAGAACATTACTATGCAATATCATCAAAGGAATCTATGACAACACCAAGTCAGTATCTTGAATTTTTAAATGAAATGGACTTACCATACGAAAAAGTTGATTCATTACCAAATACAGATATCACATTAAAGGTTGAGGAAGAGTTATTTGACAATTATGGATTGTATGACGCAGTCAGAAGTAAATTGTGGAGTAGTGGTGTAGATGTTCAAAGGAATAGAACTACCACTAAAGATGATTTCAAGAATTATGATGTAGTTGTAGTGGCAACTTACGCAAAACTAAATGATTTACTCGACAATAAAAAGGAATATCAGTTTGAAGTGTGTGAAAAGCCAGTCGTTAGATTACCACGAGAATATGAAGGTAAGAGTATTGTCGTAATGGACGGCCCATTTATGTGTTTAGACCCATATGGACAAAAAAATCACGTATTGGGTAATGTAGTTCACGCAATCCACGAAACAAATATTGGTGAAGAGCCAATCGTAAGTAAAGAATTAAAACAATATCTAAACAAAGGTGTGGTAGAAAAACCAAAGCACACCAACATAGATAAATTTATTAAAACAGGTAAAAGATTTTTCAAAGACTTTGACAAACTAAAACACATAGGTTCAATGTATACCATTAGAACCGTACAAAAAAATAGAGAGCACGACGACGCAAGACCTACCTTAGTTAATCACGAGGGTGGAAATGTTTATAGTTTATTTTCAGGTAAAATAGATACTTGTGTTGACGCAGCAAACGAACTAATAAGGAGATTACAAGGTGATTAAAATAAAACAAGGTAAAAAATACTTGATAACAGGCGGAGCAGGATTCTTGGGTGGAGAATTGATTGATAGAATTCTTCAACAAGGTGGTGATGTAGTTACGGTATCACGAAATGAAGGTAAATTAATAGAATTAAAGAATAAATACAAAAGTAGAAACGGAAGAATAGAAATTCACACAGGTGATATTTGTGATGATTTCACATTACCAAGATTAATGCAAGGTATAACAGGTGTATTTCACTTGGCAGCATTTAAACACGTTGGATTAGCAGAAACACAAGGTAGAGAGTGTATTAAATCAAATGTTATTGGTAGTATGAATGTATTGGAAGAAGCAGTTAAAAATGATGTAGAGTTCGTAGTTGGTATATCAACAGATAAAGCAGCTCAAGTTACTGGAACATATGGAGCAACCAAATATCTTATGGAAAGAATGTTTACACAATTTGAATTAGATTATCCACAAACTAAATTTAGAATAGTTCGTTATGGTAATGTATTGTATTCAACAGGTTCAGTATTGTGTATTTGGAAAGATAGATTAGAAAAGGGAGAAGAAATTATAGTAACAGACCCTGAAGCTACGAGATACTTTTGGACATTGAACCAAGCAGTTGATTTAATATTTGATTGTATGGAAAATGCCACAACAAGTCATTTCCATTTCCCAAGTATGAAGTCAATGAGTATGGGTGATTTACTAAACGCAATGGCTAAAAAGTATTTGCCAGAGGGTAAAGAACTTAAAGTAAAAACCATTGGATTACAAAGAGGTGAAAACCTACACGAGAAGATATCAGAAGACGGATTGTATTCTAATGAAGCAGAACAATTCTCAATTGAGGAAATCAGGGAGTTAATTTAGTGGAAAATGTATTAATAATTGGTGGTAATAGATTTGTTGGTAAAGCATTATCAGAAAGACTATTACATAATGGAGTTCAAGTTGATGTATTCAATAGAAGTGGAACATCATCTGATGGTGTAAAGGTCATACAAGGTGATAGAAATAAACCAGAGGACATAGAAAAGATAGACTTTACTAAATATGATTGTATTGTTGATATGTGTTTGTTCTTTGAAAGTCAGTTTGATTTGATTGAACACCTTATACCAAACGAAACTAATTATATATTTATCAGTAGTGGTGGAGCAGACGATAGATACATTGAACACTATGGTGATTATGGTATTGGTAAGAAGAAAGTTGAGTCAAGATTAGAAGAATCAGATATAAACTATAAGATAGTTAGACCAACTTATATCGTGGGTAAAGGTAATCATAGACCAAGATTGGGCTATTATATGCATAAAATGTTAAATAGAGAACACATTGAAATAGCTGGTGATGGAAAGAATACAATCAATATAGTATTTGTTCAAGATGTAGTGAATTGTTTGGAAGAACTTATTTTCACCGATGTCAAAACTGCAGTTCAGCATCCACCAATAGAGGTAGTTGGAAGAAACATTGAAGTTATAGATTTAATCCATATATTAAAAAATTGGGTTACCATTAGAGGTTCACAAGAGAGTGAAGTAATGTTAGTTCAAGATGATGAAAATGCAATAATTTCAAAGAATAATTTTGTATTTGATAGACTTATAGGTTTATCACCATCATCATTTGATGATAGATTAAGAGATTATGTAAATTGGTATTATAAAGAAGGAGCAAAGGGTTATGGACACAATATATAGAGCAAAACCATATATTCCAGAGGTTACACACAAATGGATATTAGGTAAATATGAGGAAATACTTCAATCAGGTGGATTGATACAAGGAAAGCATGTAGGAGATTTCGAGAAAGATGTTTGTCAAATGTTTAATGTAAAGAATGCAGTCGCAACAACATCTTGTGGAACAGGATTGGAAACCGTATTGATAGCAAGTGGTATCAAAGG
>ENA-OSJC01001976-OSJC01001976.1-marine-metagenome-genome-assembly--contig:-NODE-1976-length-15972-cov-7.596980_pt1 | contig 15972 bp, 13 predicted proteins | sample MGYA00237885_ERZ534234 | MGnify/ENA primary metagenome ERZ534234 (study PRJEB26413, sample SAMN06343907) | marine metagenome | isolation source: coastal waters | place: Atlantic Ocean: West Antarctic... | reverse complement strand
CCGCCAAAGAGATTGGCAAGGACCGCTCCCAGCGTGACGCCCATTGAGTAAATACCCAGCGCCGTCGCCCGCTTACGGGAAATAAAGTAATCGCCAATAATGGAGTTTGCTGGCGGCGTGCAACCTGCTTCCCCGATGGCAACACCTATTCTAAAAAACAGCAGCATCGCAAAGCCCGCGGCGATACCACACAAAGCGGTCATCAACGACCATAAAATAATACAGACCGTAATGACTTTGACACGATTAGATCGATCAGCCCAAAGCGCTATGGGTAGACCCATGACAGCGTAAAAAATGGCAAACGGAGGGCCATACAGCAATCCCCATTCGGAATCGGTCAGCCCAAATGAGTCAATGATGGGCTGCGCGACAACCGCAATCAGCGTCCTGTCGACGAAATTCAGCGTATAAACGACCATAAGCAAAAACAGTACATAGTTTCTGTACGCCGGCTCACCATAACCGGTTAAATGACCATCGTGCGCTACTTCTGCGGTAGTACTCATTAACATTTCCTTATTATTCTTGTTGCTCTCTTGACGCGCGGCCAAGATACAAGCTCTGCATTATCGAGATATCTGCTAAATCGAATGACGTAATAAACCGCACCACAAAATCGATGCTTTCACATTCCTTCCCACGCCACCAATGACTAGCGCACGTGAGCCTTGACGGGCTACATACTATATTTTCCAACAAGCACTAAGCAATAAGTCTTTACACCTGTCTTAGTCTGCGCCCGACTATCAGAAGCGCGCTTATCTAACACATATATTAGGGCGCGAAGGATTCAACGTCTACTTTGACTTACCAATGGACGGTGAAGAGATAGGGCTCGAGTAAAATGACAGGACAATATAACCCTTTGCTGGCAAGTATCACTCAATGCAAGCCGCTGCGTCCCCTTATTCTGACCCGACTACCTATTTGGGATAACGCGCCTTTGTGCGTAGATGATAAGCGGCGCCGTTTGTGTCGTTCAAAATCGAATTTTCGCCAAATATGTTTTCTTTTTGAATGCCAAACTGCTTACGATTTACTGCCAAAGGGGCAAGCTCTTCTGCCTTGGCCACAGCTTTTTGCAGTAACTCATCCATTGTTGCAACGTCGTTAACAACGCCAGCCTCGCGTGCAGGGGGACCACCCCAGCGTCTTGCCAATTGCACAGACTCATAAAACACGTGCGCGGGTAACTTGTGGCGAAACAGTGAAAGTTCAGCTGCCGGAATAATCATTCCAAGTTGAATTTCATTTGCACACATATAGCCACGATCTTGTCGCATAATTCTGTAGTCATGACAAAGCGCGAACATAAAACCAGCGCCAAAAGCATGACCGTTAACGGCAGCAATGGTTGGCACCGGCAGCGTAATCATGCGCGCCATAAACTCCATAAACATAAAGGCTTCTGGATCACCTGCTTGCGGGTGATCAGCGGGCGCATTACGCCAGTCGAGATCCAATCCATTGGAGTAAAATTTCTCACTTGCTCCTGTCGTGACCAGTGCCGCGGCGCCCTTGCTCTGTTCGACCTCATCCAACGCGGCGCTGAGTTCGTCGACAAGCGCCGTGTTCCACCTATTCTCACCCGCATCCATCGTCAACGTGAAAACAGTGCCTGTCTTATCTAATTTAACGAGCGCCATGTCTTTTCCTTTTTGTGAACCATCGGTGCGAAGAGGACTCTTATGAACGTAAAGCAAAGTCGCGAACAGAATAATCGCAACGACACTCATAATACAATAAGCGCCTCGACATGTTTCACGTAAAATTCAAGACACCCGTCAATACCTTAAGCGTTACAAAAAACGATTATCACTTGTAGCGAGTAAAAGATTGATAAGGCCCGCTAATGGTTTTAATTCAGACCTACATCGATGAGCTTTTGGTAACCAAAACGTTATATTGATGCCGAAGACCAATGCCTGTCATGTTAAGCGTGCCCGCTTACATCGTCCTTGTGTCCATTGAATATGAAAACGATGGTCGCGATTGTTCCGAGTACCCACACTGAAGTACGTAATACGGCTATCGCTGCAAAAAGGTCCCCTGATATCGATTTTCCTGCAGTAACAGCATCGAATTGATCTGCGAATTGTACTGCTCCAACAAGCATCAAATACAGCAGGATTGACACAGACGTGTATAGAATAGCGACAAGATATTGCAGTGATTTCGCGAGACGATGCCCAGCAATGTAGGAAGCAATTATCACTGCGAACGTGATTGTTATCCAGAGTTCGAACTGTGAGTTAACGCTACTCGTTACCACGTCATATAGCTGAATGAGCTCTTCATTTGTCAGTTCTTCACGCATCTTGCCCCCTAACAGCGTTAGTTGATTTCATTGTTATGTGTTGGTCTCACTCGCTAAATTGCTCTTAGCTCAAAAGCGGACTGAACGTTAATGGATGGATTCAAATTAGTGATCGGTTTCACCATTTGACCGCTTATAAATATCGAGAGTTTCAATAGAATCTCGCACCAATAGTCCGTCGACGTATTCTGCGAACCCTGTGTGGAAGAAGCCTTTTCTTTGCTTCCAATAGCGTGCCATACCCGGCATGTCTTTTACCGCCACTATCGCTGTCGTTACAGCTTCACGAAACTCCTCATCCAAGGTCCCTTCCTTGGACAGAAGATAGCTATTTTGCATACCCAATATGGCTGTATGCATCGACATCATGAACTGAAATTCGTCCCGCGCCGGCAGTGGCTCTGCGCTCGTCATCGCGTTATACCAAATGTCACTCGCCTGCCGGTTCCTGCCCATTTCGAGATACCACGATTGCATGGTTTTGGTCGCGTCACTTGCAGCGGAAGACCTAATTGCGGAGGTACTATCGTTAACCTGAAGGCCAACATAAATAAGCGAAACAATTACCGCAATACCACCAACGATTTCTGCTATCGACGCCCAATCTTGCAAACTCATCGTTTAACTCCTCTCCAATAGGTTGCTCTAGGATAAAGCAAAAATGAATAAGATAGAAAGCTGCGACTTCGACCAAAAACCTATGCGATAAATCACATAAAGCAATAGCGGGTTGTGACATACCTAATGCCACCACTACATTTTATTGGCTTTCCGCGGGAACATGGAAATATCGACAATCACAAAAAGAACTCACTAACACAGGGCTTAGTGGTTAGCTTAGTGGTTAGCTTAGTGGCTAGTTTGGTACGCTGCGCAAAACCAGTCCAAAAACAGCAGCTTGTTCGCCGTCTTCGTTCTTAGAATTAACAGCTACGCCTTTGTTAAGAACTGGAACTATCATCGCTCTTGAGCTCTGTAAACATTGCAGCCATGGTCGAATTGCCCTTGGTTAACTTCTTCACTGTCAAATCGTCAGCTTTATTGTTGGCAAGCCGAAGATTGTTTTCAGATCCGAGTAATGCATCCTTGGTCTTTTGAAGATGGTCAATCGTCTTGTCTATCTCATCAATCGCTGTCTTAAATTTCTTAGATGCCAGTTCGTAATTCCGGGCGAAGCCCGTCTTAAACGAATCAAGCTCGCTCTCGAAGTTCGTGATATCAATGCTTTGTTCTTTCACAAGCGCGAGCTCTGTTTTGTACTTTAGTGAGTTCTTAGCAGCGTTGCGCAGAAGCGTAATGATGGGGATGAAAAATTGCGGGCGCACAACATACATCTTCGGATAACGATGGGATACATCGACGATACCTGTGTTGTAAAGCTCGCTATCAGACTCAAGCAGTGAAACGAGGATCGCGTATTCGCAATTTTTTTCATTGCGGTCGCGGTCGAGTTCTTTCAAAAAGTCTTCGTTCCTTTTTTTAGTCGCTGTTTCATCGAGTTCATTCTTCATCTCGAACATGATCGAGACGATCTCGGTGTCAGCATCATCGGCGTCACGAAATATGTAGTCGCCCTTGCTACCCGCGCGCGCGTCGTTGTCTTTTTCAAAATAGGCAGTCGGAAAAGCGGTGGCCCGAATACGGTTGAACTCCGTTTCACAGTGCTGTTCAAGGGATTCCCCAACCATCTTGGTCGACAGGCGAGCCTTCATATCTTTAAGGCGTTCGATTGCATCGTCACGATCCTTAATCTGCGTCTCGTACTTATCCTTGAGCGCGGTCTCGGCGAGTTCTTTCTCAAGTTTTGCCTGGGCAAGACCGCTTCTAAACTCATCGCGTTGTTTCTCGACTGAATTGACTGCCTCTGTAATCGCCAGTTTCTGCGCAACCCCAGTGGAGGCTATTTGAGCCTTCAAGCCCTGAATTTCGGCATCCTTCGTTGCGGCTGTTTTCTGCAGTTCGTTCGCAAGCCTTGCTGCGGCAAGTTCGGAATCGGCTCGCTTGTCGTGGGTTGCTTGTTTGAGTTCATTGGCGAGTGCATCACGCTCCTTTTCTAGGTCGTTTAGTGCTTCTGATACAGCCAACTTTTGTTCGACCTCACCAGCATCGAGCCTGGCCTTTAGCTTATTGATCTCAGCGTCCTTGGCTGCGGCACTGTTTTGCAACTCGCTGGCCACCTTCGTTGTCGCAAGTTCAACCGCGTTGCGCTTATCCTGCTCAGCCAATTCGAGCCGCTCGTGCAACTGCTGTTCAAAATCTTCGTCGCGAACCTGCTTGAGAATGTCTGCGTAGCCGGTCTCGTCAACCTTGAAGGCCTTCTTGCAGTTCGGACAAGTAATATCGTGCATGAATATTTCCCTTTCGGAATAACTGAGTAATCAATGTATTGTGCATTTATTGAACGAATATATTATGAATATATCGAATATATTATGAATATATCGAATGTATTGTGAAACAGACAAAACAACACTCACGTCATCGACGTGATATCGCACACAACATTGAGGCGCAGTCTTGCTGATCAGCGAACCACAGTAAGCCGACAGCACAGATCCTATCGAAATCAGAACGTCCACATGGCAATAGCCAGAGACTAACTCTGGCTGATTACTAGGACCCCAACTCTTTTAGGCGGGCTTCGACTCTTTTTGATATCTCATCTAACGCCGTTATCTGTTGTTTAAGTTCGGCGGTTTTATGCGACGCATGGGCTGCAAATATATTGAGCTGCTCTGCTATGACGTGTTCACTGTGAATAATGTCGTCGATTTCCTCTAGGGTCAGATCCTCTGGGTTGTGCGACTTAGCTGTGCTCATAGTGCTTCCCTTTTCTCTGTTCGCTTTGCAGCGTTTACGGTTAACGTATGCTGAATTAATCTTAGCAAGAACACCGCTCAAATCGCCAAAAATTACTGAGCGGTAACTTGAGTCAGATCAATCAAAAACAAGTTAAAAAGTGATAAATGTAGATTATGTATATTTTACTGTTTCTACTTTTAGTTGCATTGGGAATCCGGTTTCTGTTTCAGGGTCTCCAATACCGCAGAAAACAACGCCTGTATTCGGGTGTTTCGTTGCTGATCGGCACACCGTTGTTCTTTGGCCTTATGAGCCTCTGGGGCGAATGGCTCTGGTTTGAAAACTTAGGCTACAGCAGCAGGTTCTGGACACTAATAACCGAACAGGTCGCAAGCGTTGTCTTAGGTGCAGTGATTGCCGGCATGTTTGGCTTTTTGTTGTCGATCAAAACAGGCATTCACCTGAGACGATTAGTCACCTTGGCTGCGATTTTTGGCGGTGTCATCTGGGGCGTGGCAAACACAGAGACATTGCTGTTGTATATCTACAGTGACAATGCCAACGTCACCGAACCCATTCTCAACCTTGATACTAGCTTCTACCTGTTTCACCTGCCGTTTTATGACGGCTTACTTAGCCTATTGATGTATGTTGCGGTTATCGCAGTCGCAGCGGCCCTGACCGTCTGGGAATCCGGCGGCGTCATTCGGCCTCGCCGATTCGATGAGGTTCAGGGCAGCATCGCCGTGTTGCCCATGGCAAATGCAGGGTTGGCCTGGGTCATTATGCTACAAATGATTATGGGCATATGTCATTTGCTTTACTCCGATTGGGGTGTGGTACAGGGGCCTGGTTGGGTTGATATCAACGTACGCATCCCTGCCCTTTGGACCGCCGCTTTTGGCTTCTTTCTTGTCGGTTTATTACCCCTATTTGCAAGCTTCCGCAATTTGATGACGACCCGACTTGGGCGCTGGATCTATATTGGTCGTCCCGCAATCGCGGCGATGAGCGTGGTCTGGTCAGGGATTATTGTGGTAAGTATTACAGCCCTGCTGTTTGCCCCAGCGATGGTGCAGTGGTTAATCGTTAAACCTAACGAGATCACATTCGAGAAACCCTATATTGCCAACAATATTGAATTTACTCGGCGCGGCTTTGGTCTGCACAATGTAGAAGAGAGTGCTTTTTCACCTGCAGCTGAGTTGACGCAAGAGTCGATGGACAACAACCGCAATCTGCTTTCAGAAGTACGCCTGTGGGATTGGCGAGCGCTCGATGCCGTGTACCGACAGTTTCAGGAAATTCGCCTCTACTACGAATTCGTCGACGTTGATATTGATCGCTATATCATCGGCGACCGATACCGCCAGTTAATGGTATCCGCAAGAGAGCTCGGCCAACACAACCTGTCACCCCAGAGCCAAACCTTCGTCAACAAACGGTTCAAGTACACCCACGGTTATGGCTACACCGCCGCCGCCGTGAGTGATTTCACGAATGAAGGGTTGCCAAACTTATTGGTGCAAGACATACCCCCGGTCGCCCATGTACCAGAACTCGCGGTAGAACGTCCCGAAATCTATTACGGCGAGCTCACTATCGAAGCGGCTGTGGTGAACACAAAGGAAGAAGAGTTTGATTACCCGAGTGGCGAAAAAAACATCTACACCCGATATAAAGGTACCGGCGGCGTTCAGCTATCCAATTTTTGGCGCAAGTTTATTTTTAGCTGGAAGCTCGACGGCACCGTGCTACTGCTTTCCAACTACCCTACGACCGACAGTCGCGTCATGATTCATCGCCAGATATCACAGCGGGTTGAAACCATCGCGCCGTTTATCACATTCGATGAAGACCCTTATCTCGTCGCCAGCGAGGGACGCTTATTCTGGATCATCGATGGCTATACCAAATCCGACTATTATCCCTACAGCCAGTCTTTCGATTCTCTCGCTGAGGGAACAAGAAACGTGTTGGGACTCAATCGAGCCAACTATGTTAGAAACTCGGTAAAAGCTGTCGTTGACGCCTACACGGGCAGCGTTGATCTTTACGTTTTCGATGATGAAGATGAAATAATAGCTGCCTGGACCAAGGCATTCCCCACGCTGTTCAAAGACAAATCTAACATGCCCGCAGGGCTGCGTAGCCATGTCCGATACCCCTATGACTACCTTTTGGTTCAGGGTCTAATCTACGCCCAGTACCACATGTCCGATCCCGAGGTTTTTTACAATCAGGAAGACCTCTGGGTTCGAGCCACCGAGAAACATTACAAAAGCATCATTGCGGTTGAACCCTACTACGTGATGTGGGAACTGCCAGGATCAGATAAAGCAGAGTTTGTATTGATTCTTCCCTTTACGCCAAAAAACAAACAAGTACTGATCGGTTGGATCGCCGGGTTGTCGGATGGTGATAATTACGGCCGGTTTTTAGCCTACAACTTTCCAAAAGAAACCCGAATGCTAGGACCTCAACAAGTTGAAACCAAGATCGATCAAGATGCGTTCCTCTCTGGCCAGTTAACCCTATGGAGCCAGCAAGGTTCTGATGTCATCCGCGGCAATGTGCTCGCCATTCCGCTGGACAACACGTTGATCTACGTTGAACCCATCTATCTTCGGGCCGAGACTGCCGCCTACCCAGAGTTACGATTGGTGGCTGTGATGCATGGTGACAAATTAAGTTACGCGCCCAACTTAGAAGAAGCCTTGCAGGGTCTGTTCGATGGTGAGCTAGAAAAATTCGAAACCAACGCCAGCCCAGAACTGCTGGCGCGACAAGCCAAATGGGCGTTTGAGAATTATTTAAAGGCTCAAGGTAATGGCGAGTTCGAACAAGCAGCAACCCAATTAGGGCACTTACGGGATCTGCTTAATCAATTGGTTAGTGTCAAAGCTTCAAATACGCAAAACTGATCGGACATAACGTCAGTGTCCCCTTATCGTATTCAATAGATCCCTGGAAACAACCGGTACCGCACGTGTCCTGCATAATCTGGATAGCCCGGTAATTCTTTGATTAACGTCTGGTCTTCTAAAACGGTTCTTATTACCGTGATGATCAATGCCACCATCGCAGGTATCAACGCCCATACGGAGCTCAGCCCAAATACAATGCCTAACAATGCAAGAATACTTCCAGAGTAACCCGGATGCCGCACAAACCGGTACGGACCCGTATCACACACCACATGATCTCGATCCGACTGAATGCGCACCACGCTGGAAAAAAAACGGTTCTCTGCCAACGACCAGGCACCAAAACCGTAACCGAGCGCGATCAATATAAAACCAATCATGATGAACCACATTGGAAATTCGGGGGACCAGTCATAACGGTGGTCCAGCCCTGCAACGATGACCATAGGGAAACTAATACTCACCGCCATCAGTGGCGCAAGCACTTTGTCCCAGGCTTTTGCGTTTTGAATACTTTCAACATTTTGTCGTTCGGCCATCAGACCGGGATGGCGCTGTTCCGCCCAAACACGCCCGCCTATACCCGCAGCAACGAACAGTAGGAAATAAAGCCACCCCTGCCACCAACCGATGTCCCCGCCGCATAGCAATAAGATCACTGGTATCAGGACGTATACCAACACTAATCTCATCCACTGGCGAGTGGATGCTGTTTGACTTGTCTCTTTATTTACCATCTTTGCTGACATGTCATTCCCGAAAATATAATGGGTATCAGTGTGTGACCAACACTCAGTTAAGAGCCGTCGTGGGCTGACTGCAGATTGCGACAGCAATAAGCGTCTAGCCTTAGTGGGTTGAGCAAAAACCGAAGATGGAACTGCGACCTCACCTGGGTGTTAGGCGCTCTCATTTTTGTTCAAGATGCTCATCGGCCCACGCCAAAGTTGTCTTGAAAACAAACTGCGTCTGTCTATTGCAAGCATCTGAGTCGCCTATCGTAACTAATATATATCGAGCTCAGCGGCATTGGCCTAGCCACAGCTTTTCGAAAATGCATCTCTTTGGATATTCAAAAAAAGATTGCTTCCATAACTCGCACCTGTTGTTAAATCATAAGATCAAACCAGACTCGCTCATAGCTTTCGAGAGACTCGGGCGCGATCAACCAAGCGGCCTCAATGCTATTTTTCGAGTGGATACTCGATACTGTAATCGACGGACAAGCCTAACGCTATTTTCGCGTCCGCCACGCTGTTGACGTTTTGGTTGTTTTTCATGTTAGGAAAGCCGCGCTGGAGTCTCCGAGTTCTTTCAGAAAGGGCCTCGTTTACCTCCATGTTCTCTGCCTCTATCACTTTGACGATACACATTGACCGAAAATCCTGACCATAGCTCGCCAATCTACGTCTGAAATAATCGCCGAATGCGCCATCCGTATCCTCAAGACTCATTTCGTTGACGTCCCGGAGATCGACATACAACCCTTTTAGCCGCGCATTAGGTACATGAGATTCGAGTGCGTGCAGAATCGCTGTCAGCGTTTCAGCACCCACAAAAGTACCGTAGTGACGGACAAATAATATGTTGTCATCGCTGATATAAGATTGATACATATGTACCTAACGTCTAGTAAGTTAGTGTTGTGCCATGAGCCTAATTAATGCTGCTGCACGAACAAGTAGATAAAAATTAATAGTGTGCCTTTAGATGTGAGGTCTGTCTACGGGAAATACCTCGAAGCGTTCAGGCACGGGGTGCGCCAGGCTTCACTAGAATAGGGGCCAAGCAAGAATCAGGGTATAGAGACAGCCCGCGAAAAATCAATCGTGCTGTAAGGCTTCATACTCTTCACCTGCACCTGCACCTGCACCTGCACCTGCAATTTCACGCGTTACCTGCGCGCGTTTCGCTGCGCCTATACTGTGATCCCTCTGCTTCCAGACAGACGTAAATTAGCTTACAGTGACTGTCACACACAATTCGCCGCAAAACACCGATGAACAAACTACTCTGTTTTCTGATTATGCTGGTGGTAATGAGTTTTCAAGCCTCAGCCGATATTCAACGCACCGCATCAGGCAAGCCTGATATTTCTGGAATATATGATACCGGTACACTAACCCCCACGCAACGACCGGAATGGTTAGGTGAAACCGAGTACCTCTACCCATGGGTAGCAGAGCTCCTGAACTGGACCTTCACTGTTGCATCGCAATGGCTGATTGGCAGCGACAGCGACCCTGACCGAGAAGCACCCGAAGCAGGTGGTGACGGCAACAACACGGCCGGTGCCGGTGGCGTCGGTGGTTACAACGCTTTCTGGGTCGACCCAGGCGACTCGCTGGGTACGATTCGGGGTGTTGTCCCAACCTCCATCATTTATGAACCAGCCAATGGCCGATATCCAGCCATGCAAGAAGGTGTCAATAAACGGCTCGGTGATCTCTATCAGAGCTTCGGTCATGACAATACCGGCACCGCATCGTGGCTCGATCTCGAAGGTCCTGGTCCCTTCGATGGACCGGAGTCTTTAGCACCGTCTGAGCGTTGCCTTATCTCCTTTGGTTCAACCGTACCAAACCTGCCAAGCTTGTATAACAACTATAAGCGTATCGTCCAAACGGACACGCACGTCATGATCCTGCATGAAATGGTACACGATGCTCGCATTATCCGAATCGATTCCGAGCATGCGCCGCTGACCGATGGGCAATGGCTTGGCGATTCAATTGCCTATTGGCAGGACGATGTATTGGTGGTTGAGGCAAAACACTTCAAAGCCGTCAACGGTTTACCGGGTGCCGATGAAAACCTGCATGTGGTTGAACGCTTTAGTCGCCTAGAAGATGGCAATCTAAATTATGATTTTACCGTCACTGACGAAACAGTGTGGACGGCCCCCTGGAGTGGTCGTTATGAATGGCAAGCGAAACCGGAATCCGGTGTCTACGAATACGCCTGCCATGAGGGTAACTATGCGATGGGGAACATTTTGCGCGGTGCACGATTGTTAGAAAAAGAGTGGCGCGAGCAGCAAGCGACAAATACATTAAGTTCACCCGCTAGCGATTAAACGCGAACAGCATTCGATTTTTAAGATGGGTGCAAGCTTCACCCATTTAGATTCACAAGATAAGAATTGGCATCACACGTTGACGCTATGCGTATCACAATGTGCGCGACGCATTGTCCGTCTATTCCACTGCTTTATTCTGCTCCTTTATTCTGACACCAAAATTTACCGAGCTTCGTTCTTACTTTTGTTTGGGCGCAAAATCTTCCGGCCAAACAAAATAAGCTCCAAAGCGTCCATGTTTAGCTTCGCCACCAGAAGATTCCCCTATGCTTGTTAATACGTTTACTTCACCAACTTTTTTAACATAACCGCGCGATATTAGTATTTCTAATAGCTCAGGCGTTTTCATTTTAAGTTTTACCGCTAATTTGGAAGACGTAAGTTTTGATCCTTCCACAATCAAGGGCTTATCGTCAGGTGGAAGGTTAGATTTTTTGGAGGGAGATATTTTTTCTAATGAAATCCTTACCTCATCGCTTATTCTGATTATCCGTTGTGCTTCTTCATAGGTATCTTTATACATTTCAGGATCGTCATCGCGAGAAACATATACACCCATTTCATTATTGTTAACTTGACTAAACTCATAGAGATTTAAACTGGTAATAATGCATGTGCTTTCATTTATATAGCATTTTGCATGCAAATTTTTACAGAAACTTGTTCTAATAAAAGAAAGTTCATTCAACCAACTAATCTCTTTCGGCTGTAATTCACTTTTTCCATACACAATACGAACATCAATTTTCAATCTATCCTTATCTTCAAGGAGCTCTTTGATTCGATCGTTTAGTTTAAGATAAGGGCTTATCAAAATAAGCCGATCTGACGCGCCCTTAATTAGTTCCTCAAGGTAATAATTAGTTGCACTTGTATTAAGAAATTTTGCCATCTTTAATAAACGCCCATTTGCTTTAATTTTATAACAACCAGAAACTTGGTTATACGAACTAACGACTTATCATTTCCTAATAACGGCAATATCACTCCAATACCAAAAAAATCTGAGTCTATTGTATGTGATCCTCAGAATTTTTTCCTCTCATTTAGCACAAAGTTCACAATAGCAATCAACCTGTCACATTTTTATAAAGATTTCTCAATGCGCAAAAATGTATCAAACCACCTAACTAACAGACCATGTCTCGCCTGCAACTAGAACCCTTCACCTGCTAATTAAGAAATCGGTCTATCCAAGAGGCGCCCCGAGGAGTGCTTTACTAACGAGGCGCCAAGTCTATGTAATCGGTTTAGCTCAGCGAAAAATGCTTGGACCGACCACATGAATCCAGATCCAGCCGACGATAAAAGCCGTTAGTTCATCGCACATAGCCACCTCCTATGAATAAAATTTAACCCAACACCCTTTAAATCTAACACGCTAACGGGGAGAAAACTTAGCGCTGTGTCACTTGCGGCGACTTAAAGCGATTGCCGACAGTCTGAATTAGTATCGGCAACGAATTCACCGCTGCGAAATACTGTTAGCTAGAAACCTTGTTTCGGCATCAACGATACGCCATGCTGATGATGCTAATAATTCAAGGGATATACCATGACGAATCTTGAACGTTTTCAAGCCTACGCCGACGCCTTCGAAGAAACTTATTCAGATGATAATTGGCAACGACTAGAAGAATTTTTTACGGCCGATGCGGTGTACGCTCCCGGTGATGGTACCGAGGCAGTTGGCCGTGATCAGGTGTTTGCACAACTACGCGCGGGAGTTAATGGGCTAGATCGCCGTTTTGATGCTCGCACGTTGACGGCGACGCCACCTACCTCGCAAGGCGAAACGATTTCATTATCGTGGCAGCTTGCGCTTCACAAGACAGGCGCCCCAGAACTCAACGCTGCCGGTGTAGAGCACGCTACTTATACCAATGGCAAGATCAGCCGCTTAGAGGATATTTTCGACGAGGGTACGCCTGACGGCTTGGGCATGTGGATGGCTAAGTATGGTAGCGCCCTGCCCTCTTAAATCGTCTAGATGATGCTCACAGATGAATACACACCTGCCCAACGTTATCATGAGGGTTGGATGTTAGGGCTTTGTGTCCATTTACAGCTTTCTGCCGATGACGACACCCGCCAATCGAGCTGAGTCTGCATCCTTAGAGCTCAAGGTAAGGCACTTCGCCAATGGCCGTTGCGCGATAGCCATGGCGCACTTGCGGAAAATAGTCCCATGCGGCGTGGTGCTGAACACAACGATTATCCCAGAAAACCACAGTGTGTGGCTGCCAGCGAACCCGAATCTGGAAACTAATTCCCGCCGAAATGTGTTGATACAACATGTCCAACAAGGCACGACTTTCAGGCTTACTGAGCTGTTTTATTTTGCCTGTAAAAGCCGAATTGACGTAAAGCGCTTTGCGGCCCGTGAGCGGGTGTGTGCGTACCACCGGATGCACCTGAGACGGCAGTTCTCGCAACGTCTTTTCGCCACTAAGGTAGAGGTAGTGGCCAGTCGGATCATGGCGGGCAATCAGGCGCAGCAAAATGAGCTGCATCTCCGCAGATAGCGAGGCAAAAGCCTGATACATGTCGGCGAACAGCGTGTCGCCGCCTGAGTCGGGGACAATCTCCATACGTAGCATTGACAATGCAGGCGGACGCGGTTCACTCGAAATGTCGGTATGCCACCCCTCGCCGGCGACATGCTTCGAATTTTCATCGGCGTGAATTGTAAGCATTTCGGGTAGCCCACCCGACTGCTTCACCGGATAGGTCGTGAGTTCGCCCAGGCGGCGGGCAAATGCGGCCTGCTGCGCCATCGTCATGACTTGATCGCGTATGACCAAAACGCCTCGCTCGGCGCCTAGTTGCTTGAGCGCCGCCACTTCATCGTCTGTCATATCGAGCAGGTTAATCCCCTGCAGCTCAGAGCCAAAGCGCGGCGAGATAGCGTTGTGGAGAAGATCGACATGTTCTGAGATAGGCTTTATTTCGGTCGGCATAGCACTATTACCCCTAAGTCTGATGATTGTCTAAACGGTCTTGGCATCCTTCAATACTTGCTCTGGCATGGACTCATCCATCACGGCCCCATCGCGATCAATATCTAACGGCGAAACTGACTAAATCTCAAGGCTAAAACGTATTTTTCCTATCACTGATGCCATGCCGAGTATCGCAGCATATGTTGCCAGAATATGGAAGAATATGTGACACACACAAAATCACTCTCACACGGGCCACGTGATTGCGTACAGGACAATGGGGCGAAGTCCCCGATAGACGTGGCGCGATGATGCAATTGGTCGCCGATTGCGCCATTGTAAGCACTAATAAAAAAACGGAGTATCTATGAGTATCAACAAACTAACCTGGGGCGTGAAAGCCAGCTTTAGAAGTTACGTCGAGGCTGTGGGTGGGTCTTTCACGTTGGCGGATGGCGCAACCAGTACTGAGGATGGCTCCTTTGTCTTCATGGCTGTACCCGCTGGTGACCTGAATATCGCGCCAGACGGCAGTGCAACAGGTGCCATGCGATTCCAAGGCTCAGTCTCTTTTGAAGCTCACGGCGGCATGCTCAAGTCAACGCTGGCCGAGCTCGGTATAGAGTCTGGACCCGATGGCCTCGTTCTGACCGTACTTGAATACCCACAAAACAAAGACCGCTGCGCGATCGCCCAGCTCGGCCCGGTTGAAGTCGGCACAGATGGCGTTATTACCCTGCGCTCGGAGATCACATTCGACGGCATGTACCAGATTGCCGACAATTACCCGCAAGGTACAGAACTGGACCCGTTGCTATTAGACTAAATTGATGGCGCCGCGTGAAAGACCAGCGTGATGGTTCTAGATGAAAAGTAAAAAAAATATCTGTGATACACATAAAAGGTCCTTAACCATCGCCGGTGGTACAGCGGAGATTCAGCTCAACATTATTGCAAAACGTGTATTGGGCTCGCCTGGTTAGCACAATCGTTAACTAGGGCATTAGAATTTTGAAAAGCCAATTTGATATCAAAATCAGTAGGAGACAACATGACAGAACAAGCGCTTGAGATAAAAGACATTGCGAACATCGACGCGCACCTCGATTACCAGGCGATTGTCATCGGCGCAGGCGTTGCAGGTATTTACCAGATCAAGCGCTTGGCTGATCTTGGCGTTCGCGCAACAGTACTTGACGCCAACGCCGATCTTGGCGGCACCTGGTACAACAATCGCTATCCCGGCGCTCGGTTTGATTCAGAGAGTTATACCTACAGCTATTCATTTTCCAAGGAAGTCCTTGATGAATGGCACTGGACTGAGCGATTTGCACCACAGCCTGAGACGCTGGCTTATCTAAACTTTGTCACGGACAAATTTGAACTGCGTCAATACATGCAGTTCGGCTGCCGGGTCGAATCGATGATGTTCGACGATGACGACAACATCTGGACATTGCGACTCGACGACGGTCGCCAGTTAACCACCCGTTTTATCATCTCCGGCGTAGGCGTCCTGTCGACGCCAACGTTGCCGAAGATCGAGGGCATGGACAGCTTCAAAGGTACTTCTTTTCATGCGTCTCAATGGCCGCACAAACCGATCGATTTAACAGGCAAACGTGTGGCGGTCATCGGCAGTGGCGCAACGGCGATTCAACTCATACCTGAAGTCGCCAAAGTGGCGGCACGACTGACCGTCTTCCAACGCCGTGCAAACTGGGCTGCACCTTTGAACAACGCACCCATCTCCGAGTCTGAGATGGCAACAATACGCGAGCGCTATGACGAGATCTTCGCCGCGTGCGCGCGCAGCCCTGGGGGCTTTGAACATGAACCGGACCGACGTGGTTTTTACGACGTGAGCCCAGCGCAGCGGCGCGTGTTGTGGGACAAACTCTA
>ENA-OSJC01001975-OSJC01001975.1-marine-metagenome-genome-assembly--contig:-NODE-1975-length-15981-cov-4.313443_pt1 | contig 15981 bp, 15 predicted proteins | sample MGYA00237885_ERZ534234 | MGnify/ENA primary metagenome ERZ534234 (study PRJEB26413, sample SAMN06343907) | marine metagenome | isolation source: coastal waters | place: Atlantic Ocean: West Antarctic... | reverse complement strand
CGGCAGGGCATGCCGCACTGGGCCGTGGTCATACCCGTCATTTTAACCTTTGCCACCGGCCCCTTTGGTTTGTTGCTATACGTCGGCCTGCGCGCAGCCTGGAAGCGGCGTTTTGGTTTCGATGAACTCGCTGCCTAACAAGCTGCCTAACAAGCCGCGATCGGCTATTGCCGGTCTAGTCGGAACAAATAGGTCTCGTCAACATTTTCGTTGCGGGGCCGATTACCGTATTTGGCCTCCCAAGCCTGCGCAAACACCTCGAAGGTTGCGGCATCCGTGACGCGCGTCGCCCGCAGTGCATAAATCAACTCATTCGCCCGCAAACGCACATTGGCATTTGCTTCAATATTCTCAACCCACGTGGCCCGATTGTCCCCCGCAAAAACATGCAGATCGCCCGCCAACTCAACCACCCAGAGGTTCACCGAGTAGGCATCATCACCGCCCGACTCCAACTGAATGATCTCGACTGGCGCGACATCCGTCCACTGCGCCGGCGCTTCAGTCGCCGTGCCCGAAAGGGCGCCGGAAGAAATGGGCAGGTATTCGGTACAACCGGATAACACCAATGTAGCAAAAACCATCAACGAGACGGTTAGCGAAGTACGGGTTGAGCAAGCAGCGTGATGCATTTTTTGACGAGCCTAGATAAGCGAAGCCTACATCCTAAAGAAAAACACGTGTTTCCCCAAGTTTTACGCGCAGCGCGCGCTATGTGGATATTGATGCGGGCGTTGATGCGGGCATTGATGTAGGTGCTGATGTAAGCGTTGATGCGGGTCTTGTCTTCGCCTTGGTCCGGCGCTTCATTTGGGTGCTTTATCTGGGGCTTGGTCCGCGTCTTGATTCGGGTTTTGGTTCGCGCTTTGACTATATTTTCAACTGCGGCTTGATCTAGATGTTGGCATTAAAACGATAAAATTATGGTGTCGTTAGCATATATGCTTGAAGTATGTCGTTAGTATAGTGTTTAATGCCCGCTGCGTTCAAGACTTGAACGCGATGTTAGGTCGAATTATTAACGGCAACAAAATGGGGCGGTAAGATGACGCTGCAAGGTAAGGCCGCAAGGTAGGTCTGCATAGTAGGGCGATAAGATGGCGCGACGACGGTCGATCACGTGAAAATTTCACCGCGTCCGTGCAGCGCGCAGGCTAAATAAGGTTCAGGGATGGAGCCCGGTTTATGAATTCAGCTAACAGCCAATGGTTAGTGGTGCAGACCAAGCCAAGGCAAGAGCAAGCGGCAAAGCTGCAGCTAGAGAATCAAGACTACACCGTCTACTTGCCACGCTTTAAGCACAGCAAACGACGCAACGGCAAGTGGAGCGAACGCATAGAAGCGCTGTTCCCCAGTTACTTGTTTGTTCAAATCGATGTTGTTGAACAAAACATTGCGCCGGTGGGGTACACCCGCGGCGTGAATAAAATTGTAAGGTTTGGTGACCTATTGTTATCCGTGCCTGACGAGGTCATTGACCGGCTTAAACATTTAGAGGCGAAGCAGGCTAATGGCGTCACAAAAGTTACCACATTGTTTAGGCCAGGCGATGCCGTCAACATTGTCGCCGGCCCGTTTGAAGGTCTCGACGCGATCTACCAAATGGCGAAGTTTGAAGAACGCGTCATCGTGTTACTCAACCTGTTAGGCAGGCAGAGCGCAGTCACCATTAATGTTAATAATGTTGCGGTCGTTTAAGTTTGGTTGGCTCGCCTGATCAGGATTGACAAGCTTTGAACTACCTTAGCTTGTAGGCGCTGTCGGTGGTTGTTCCGCAATTGCCTTGCGAGTCGCAGGCTTTAAGGGTGTGACTCGCAGCGTTCAATTATTGAACGCAAATATTTCGTATCGCCATTGCATCTAAATTGACGTTAGGTGTGGCGGTAGCGTGGTTTAAAGGTTTTTCGCCGACACTTAAGGGAGATCACCGCAAAGTAAGCGCGTGTTGCTACCTATGGAGTTCCGAGATATCTCGCTTTTGCCTTGGTGGTGTTCTTTTGCGGCAGCTAAAGCGAAACGATTGAACACCTGATGCTGTATGGCTTTCCCACGGATACAAAACATTAACTTCAATCACAACGTGCAATGACAACAGAAGCCCAATACAAAATTCTCAAGCAGCTGGAACAAAACCCCGAGGCTAGCCAGCGCGAGCTATCTATAGTGTTGGGCGTCAGTCTGGGCAAAGTGAACTATTGTCTTAAAGCATTAGCAGACAAAGGCTGGGTGAAGCTGGATAACTTTAAACGCAGTGATCAAAAGTTACGTTATGCCTATTTGCTCACGCCAAAAGGTGCAAAGGCTAAGCTGAAATTGACTGCGGATTTATTGGAACGCAAACAAATCGAGTTTGAGAAGCTGAAGTTAGAGCTCAGAGTCTTAAAGAGCGAGGTGGGTTGATGAGAGTGAGCATGTTTTTTGTATGGGCAACCTGATAAGTGTGGAATGTCAGCTAGTTATTAGAAAAAAATGTAGAGTTTAACTGCTGGAGTCCCAATATTAGCAAAACGACGGTACTCAAAGTGAAAGACTAGTGCCCGTGCTTAACTGTCCATTAACCGTGCCAGTCAAGAAGTTAGAATAGAATATCTGCCAAGCGATAACTGTTTTTTCAAGGCGGCCGTATAAGCAAAGGCTCTTTTACTTCAGTCTTCACCCAACCTAGAGTTCGTAAAAGATCGAATGTTATTAATAGGGTAGGAATCAACGGCCGAGAATACGCGGCGACGGCCAAGTTATCGTAAAAATTTAGGGTGCCCCGAAAATTGAAGAGTCTAAAAAATTTTGGAAGAGAAGCAATTAGGCTTGGAGGCTTAATGTCTTTGGGTATTCTTCTATCCATTCTTTCCAGTATTGTTATTGCCCGACTACTCGATCAAGAGGGTTACGGAGTTTATTCTTTTTTTTTAGCGATGGTTGCAATTTTCACTATTCCCCTTTCAGCTGGTCTTCCATTGTTTTTGACGCGAAATGTGGCAAGAGGGTTTGAGACACTAAAGTGGAACGACTGCAGAGAGTTAATTGTTGCTTCATATAAATATGTAGTGGCTGCCAGTCTCTTACTTATCTTGGCTGTTGTTCTAACCGCAGGAATATTCCAAGTTCCTTTGTTTGCATATGACAAGATGTTGGTGCTGGTCGCGGCATCTTTTGTCGCACCGTTTATGGCTATGGCCTCTATAAATAGTGGAATTGTTCGAGGCTTTCATAGCCCTCTGGCGTCGCTCTTTCCTCAACAAATTTTGCAACCGTTATTAGCTCTGACTGGTGTGGTGATTTGTAGTGCGCTACTTGGGTTAAATTACCAAAGAGCAATAGGTGTGTATTTCACAAGTTTTATCTTGGTTTTTACTGTATCAGTGGTGATATTATTCTTCGTCGCGCCTGCAGCAGTAAGGCAAGCATCTCCTGTCCGCTTTAACTGGTCTAGATGGTCTAAATCCATAACCACGTTTGCTGTGCTGAGTGGTGTAATAGTGCTAAATACAAATTTGGTGATATTCTTATTGGGATTGAGCGGGCAAGATGCCGCTGCAGCCCAACTGCGCGTTGCTGAGAGGGGGGCACAATTGGTTGTTTTTCCGATTATGGCGTTAGAAAATATCCTAGCGTCTCGTATTGTTGCTGCCAATTCGAATGTGAACAAGCTTGCCGAAATGAAAGCCCTATCATTGGCATCTTCACGGTCATGCACCTTACTTGCGGTATTTGTGTCCAGTATCCTTATTTTTGGAGGCGAGACGATTTTGCACGTTACATTTGGTTCGTCTTACAGTGACACAGCTTATCGACCAATGGTTGTTTTGATTTTAGCACAGCTCGTTTTTGTCATGCTGGGATCATCGGCACTGTTTCTAACAATGTCTGGTTTCGAAGTGCACGGTCTTATCGGAAATATTCTCAGCGTAGTCATAATTTGTATTGCAGCAAGTTTCTTGATGAGATTCGGCGCTATCGGAGGTGCATTGAGTTTCGCTGCGGGACTAATATTATCCAAGATATATTTTGTGTTGCTAGCAAGAATAAAGCTGGGTTTTTGGACTGGGGTGTTTGGATGATAATCGTATTTTGTTGTTTGGTTACTAAATGAATGGCTTTAACGCAAACAATGCGATTCTTTTTCCACCGGTTGGCAACCCCCGTTGGCTAGTGAAAAAGTCATGTCTTAGAAGTTTCTGGCTCCTAATTATACCGAATGGAAAATACGGTATAGCAAAAAGATGGTTTGTACGCGTTGTATTGCCGTTCGCGTTACCGCTTCTAAGATCCGCAACTATATCGGATGATATCGATTTCTTATATTTAGGTGTTGATGACGGTAAGCAAACTGAGCTTGCGGTAAAATTCACAAAGAGCGGTGTGCTGTTTAGAAAGTCGGCCAAGAATCTCTTGCGCACTAAGTATATCGATATCGATGCTGAATATATGATGCGCCTGTCAGATCCTTCCGATGGCACATTCCCCAGATTCTTATCATATGATCACAGTATTCTCAGTTTTTATGGTTCAATTCCAAGTTATGGGTTTAATCCAAAATTGGTGAGCCATAGAGAAAAGCTGGTAGACGCTTTAATTAAAATGTACAAAATCTTCCCGGTCGAAAGAAACGAGCAAGGCATAGTTTGCTGTAGATGTCATGGCGATCTAAATAGGTGGAATATGTTCATTGATGAAGAGCAAACATTGCATATCTTTGACTTTGAAACTATGGGGGTGAACTATTTGGGGTTTGATTTGCTAACAGCATACAAGGACGAAGTACCGGCCTATGAGCTCAAAATTATTCTAGATGTCGACCTCAAGAGACTTTACAAAGGATTAGGTATTGAAGAGAGCACAATTTTAAATCAACTTGATCTTTTAGCTAAGTTATCTTTCAAATGAGAATTTTTCACGTGACTGTTGGGCAGATTGGCGCTGCGAAACAGAATGGAGTTTTAGCTGCAGTGGCGGAACTCTGTGAAAGTCAGAGTAAGATTGCGGATGTTGAGTGTATCTGTTTTGTAAAAACTAAGAAAAGAATTACTGCTTGTACATTTTCTACGAAATACTTCAGATTCAACGTATCGTCTCTGCACACAATACTGTCAGTAGGCTTGGCGCAAAAGTGCATATTCCATTTGCATGGCGGCTTGAATGTTGAACTACACATCCTTGCGCTGTTGTTGCGCTTTCTACGAATTCCTTATTGCGTTTCGGCTCATGGCGCTTACTCTAAGAGAAATAGAAAGAACTCGTTTTTTAGAGGGGTATATATCAGGCGTATACTAAAAGTTGTGATGACGCATGCTGTTTTTTTGCATGTTTTTGGTGGTTTAGATAGGTACCTTGTCGATAAACTTAATGTAGACTCTGACATATTCGAAGCTCCAAATGGCGTTCGTTTTAGAGATTTTACCGGAGTAAACAACCAGGCAGTTAATCAGTCGAAAATACTTAAGCTTGGATTTTGCGGACGAGTTTCCTTCGCAGATAAAGGATTAGACTTAGTCCCTGAAATTTTGTTGTCTCTAATTAGTAAAGGGCATGAGCCTTGTTTTAGTCTAATTGGAGAGGGGCCTGATCTCAGATTGTTTAAATCAAAAATTGAAAGTAAAAAACTTAACGAATATGTCAATTATCATGGTCCGCTTTACAGCGAAGAAAAATTTGATGCGCTGTTAGAAATTGATGTTTTTATCCATCCATCTAGAAATGAAGGTATGCCGTTGGCCCCGTTGGAGGCGCTGATGGCACAATGCAAGCTCGTGCTTTCAGTTGAAACCAATTTGAATAAATACCTGCAACAGATATCCGGCGTACAAATTTTGCAATCAAGAGACCCTGATGATTGGGCTGATGCGTGTATCAGGGCAAGTAAAAGCAGCTTAGACAATGATGCCAGAGATTTGCTGTTTCGCGAAAAATTGTCTTGGGACGTGATAGCAAAAAATTTTGTGTCGAAATATTCAGCAACAACATAAAGCCTTAACTCGGGTTGATAGGGCTAGATGTTTTTTGCGAACGAATAAGAATTAATTTCGCTGGATGCGACGTTTTTGTCGACGTAAAGAGGGGAGGTGTTTGTTGAAAATTGCAGTTATTGCCTATAGTTGTCAGCCAGATAAGGGTTCAGAGCCCGGGATCGCATGGGATTTCATTACAGAAATGGCCAACCGCGGTCATAAGATTTCGGTTTTCACGAAAAGTGACAAGATTAATTTTATAGCTAACACGGGTCTCGCTAACAAAGTTAAATTCTACTTTGTTAAATCGTCTAATTTTCCATACAAATCGAGATTAAGTGCTGCGCGAATTATCCATTATTGTCTTTGGAATATATCTTGTTTCTTTTATTTCAAAAAATCATTTAGCCCTAACGATTTTGATTTGGTGCATCATGTAACTTTTGTAAATGACTGGACTCCAAGTGTTGGTGCATTTCTCGGCATTCCTTTTGTGCTTGGTCCTATAGGAAGGCACCCCAAACTACCTATGCGATATTTAAGGGAACAGGGCACGTCTATACTGTTACGCGAAACTTTGCGAAACCTATGTCGTAAAGTTGTTGGATTGATGGATCCATTAACACACTTTACGCAGAAAAACGCTACTACGATTTTCGTTATAAATGAAAGTTTAGTAAAACCTAAGTTCAAAAAAAAAACCTACGTTTTGCCAGCGGTCGCAATTCAATCGCTCAACCTGAAGTTGCAATCTGCGACTAAAAAGTCAGATAAGATATTTAGGCTTTACTGGGCCGGTAATTTTTTGTACTGGAAGGGGCCTCGCTTGGCAATAAGTGCGTATTTGGAAGCTAAAAAGATACTTGGTACAGCGATCGAACTTCATATGTTCGGTACGGGTTCTGAATTTAAAATGATAGAGGCTGAAAATAAACTCGAGGAAGGTTTATTCTTTCATGGCGTGCTGCCACAACCTGAGTTTATTGAGAAAGCAAGGAGTATGGATATGTTTTTGTATCCTTCTTTTGAGGGTGGAGGATTAGTTGTTCTGGAAGCTTTGATGGCGGGAAAACCGGTCCTGGGTATTAATTATGGCGGTTTGTCGCAGATGGTAACAAACGATTGTGGCAAACTAGTCGAGTTCACCGACAGCGGGTCTACAGCGTGTGAACTTTCGAATACAATTATAAAAATTGTAAGAGATATAGGTCTATACCGCTCTTTGTCAAAAGGAGCGAAAGAGAGAGCTGTGTTTTTTAGTATACAAAGAAAATGTAAGGTAATTGAAGAGATTGCTTATTAAATGCAGCCTGCCTTTAAAAAATCGTGGCTCAAAACTTGGATTCATGATGTTGTACTTGGACTTCTAATAGTTCCCGGATTCTATGTCTATTCGAATGAAGGAGAAGAAAACTTTACACTTAAACTTTTCTCAAGATGCGCAGTAGTTGTTTTCTTATTTTGGGCAACTCTAATTTCAAATAGAGGGAAGGTAAAATTACCCAAAGATTTGGGTGCCGTAACGGTGTATGCGTTCCTTTTTCTAGCATGCTGCTCGATTCCATTTAGTTCAAATATCAACATAAGTGCGATTAAGAGCTTTGATCTTTTGTTTTTCCTTTTTTTTGGTATTTTTATCTCGAATACTAAACAGAGTTTCGATGAAGTAATGACTTTTGTATCACGTCTTCTTTCAATATATATATTAGGTTTTTTTTTCGTATCTTCAACATTTGACTTGTCGATTTTCAGGACCATGGGCATTGACGGGCAGGCAAGGTTGGGTGGATCTATCATAAACCCGAATCTGCTAGCATACTGTCTTGTTTCTCTGCTCATTATTCATTTACAGAGTTTCAGGGTTAGCGGTGCCCTAGTGCGCGCGCCAATGTTGATTTTTTTCGTGGCAGGTTTGTTAATGACTTATTCACGAAGTGCTATTGTTGTCGCGGCTGCGGTGGTCTTTCTGTTCTTGGAGTCTGAGGATCCAAAAAATCGAAAGCGTATTGTCGTCTTTAAACTATATATAATGCCGTTATCTTTATTCGCGTTCTTTATTAATTATGGAAATATCTTGTCACTTCTCGAGAGAGGACACGGTCTCGAAAATGTGCTGACACTTGGTGGGCGAACAACCATTTGGGGTTTGCAAATGGATGCATATTATCGTGAATTCAATTTTTTTGGCTACGGTTATCAGATGCTGTCCGAGAATGGTGTCGGGATTGAGTCCGTTGCTTCTATGGCTCACAATAACCTCTTGCAAAGTTTACTAGGTTTAGGCCTATTTGGGCTGCTGTTGAACGCGACGATTCTTATTCAACTGATTTACATTTCGATAATTGCTAAGAAAAAAATTGGTGCCCCAGTGTTCTTCTTGCAAAGTTTCTTTTTTATGATTGTGATCTTTTCGCTCGTAGAATTTGGAGTGTTTGGTCCCTCAAATATAATAACGCCTATCTTTTTTGTCGTTCTTTTTTCGTTCAAAAAATTCTACGGCAGGACGTCTTCAAACACAAAAGCACAACCACATCCAGTGGTAGTAAATTTTTAATACTGAACGTAAGCAAAAGTTGTGCGCTTATTACTTTCCCAACGGGCTGCAATTTTTTTTGTTTTTTTGGAATAAAAACTATGAGTGGTACTAATCTAACGACAAAATATACTATTGACCTGCTTACTAAGGCCTACGAATCAGGGCTCAGATTCGCTATTGTGAGGGGCGTAGAAAGTGTTGATTCTAAAGCGGGTGATGCTGATGTTTTAGTGGAGTCTTCATTGCCCCTTGTGCACTTTATAAAGAAATATTGTAGGACCCACAACGGCTATCTCTTGCCCGTTATTAGGCGACACTATGTAGAAATTCATCGACTTGTTTTAGTCGTTGACGGCAGTGCTGTCTTGTTGAAGATAGACATTCATAATGGTGAGCAATGGCGAGGGGTGACGTATCTGGAAAAATCTGATGCAATTGCATCTGCTAAACTCTTGGAGGGTCTTCCTAGGTTGAGTGATTCCAATTCAGTAATTGCAAATCTGTTTCAATGCTCGCTTCCAACGGGACGAGTTTTTGAGAGTCGTCGAAATAGAATTTCAACAAAAATGGAACTCATGAGCAGTCTGGAGTTGGCGAAATTACAAGCCTTTCTTAGCGATATTGGCTTGCAGGAAGTCTGGCTCTTGCTTGGTGCTCTAAAAATTGATGCGGCTTCGAAAGTTATATTCGCTAAAAGGGTGCAGATTTGGCGAACCTTATTTTTCAAAAAGCCAATAAAATCGGTTGGTAATGTCTTTTGTTTGATATTAACCCATTTCTTTTTGAAGCTTTTTCCCCAGGGAACGTTTATCTCTATAATTGGGCCGGATGGCGCAGGAAAGACTACTCTTATAAATGCTTTGAAAGCAAGGTTTGTTGTCTATTCTAAGGGTGACCTAGTTCACGTGCAGCACTGGCGACCTGAGTATTTGACTCCGTTGAGTGAGTATAAAGTTAAGGTTGTAGAGAAAGGCGCCAAATCGCGCGACTTAGACCGAGGAGGCAGTCAAGTAGCCGTTATCGCCCCTTCAATTATGGAGAGCACACTCAGATTCGCTTACTATATTCTTGATTACCTATTTGGTTACTGGTTTGTTTTGAGAAGAGTTCTGACTAAGGATGGCTTGGTTGTTTGCGATCGATACGTCGAAGATTGGGTGGTTTCGCCAGCGTCAAGGTCCCGCGTTCAACTGCCACTTGAAGTAAAGAAGTTTTTTGGAAGAATTGTGCCAACACCTAAAATGCGATTTTATCTGAGAGGCTCACCGGAGTTGCTGTTCGCCAGAAAGCAGGAGGAAACTTTGGAAGAGCTCCGCGAACTTGTTGATATCTATGATGAGTCATTTTTGTCCGATGAGCATATACATGTGCTTGACGCTTCAGTACCAACGGAACGATTAGTCGATACGATAGTACTAGTTATGTGCAAAGCGAATTAAATTGCTTTGATTAGTCGTGATGCGAAACTGTACATACTCTAGTTTCGTTTGCTCGCTAAAATTAGCTCCCAGCACGGGGAGGATTTTATACACCTAGGGCTGGTGCACAGAGATTCTAAAACATGGGATATTTGTGAAGACAATGGTCTTTTAAACTATGACTTCGAGGAAGCGTTTTTAAATGTGCCTTTGCTAGAAGATTCGTTTAATTACTTTGTCGATCCGGAAATTAGATATACTGACGCCTCTACTATAGCGGCGCGATAGCTTTCTATGTTGGTTATTAAGAGCAAGCCAAAAGTTTTTGCTCTTTTGCACTTGATTGAACGTGTTATTTTTCGGGCGAATCAATGCCAAATTGAAACCTCTATGAAGTTCGTAAAATTATCTAAAATATTGTTGACGTCTATGGGGTTGAATAAGGTATCGCGAACCTTGCTTCATATTGTTGTGGAGTTTCAAACTTAGTTAACTGTGATTGGAACATTCAACTTTAGGTCTTCGGTTCAGTAATTACTTGCAATCTGCTGCTGTTTAGTCGTCGAGGGGCGCCTCTGTGGCAAATTTGAATTTGTTTATATTTAATAGGGTCTTATGATTAATTTCGATTATTTGGAAAGTAACTCGGACGATTTTAGAGAAATTTTTTCGAGAGCCAAACCATTTGAACACTTGGTGGTCGACGAATTCTGTGATTCAGAAAAGTTGTGCGCGAGCGTCAAATTGATCCAAGATCCGCACATCTCTCGGGATAATAAAAGTAGAGACTTTGTTTTTGCGAAGAACAAGTATGAAAAAGCACGTTTTGAAGAAATATCCAAAGATTTTGCCGAGCTAAGGGGCGATCTGATCTCGCCACGCTTCGCTGAATGGTTGTCAGGCATTACAGGGCAAACGATATTCATTGACCCTGATTTTCACGGTGGTGGACTTCATCAAGGTGGTGCTGGAAGTTTTCTAGATATGCATGCAGATTTTAATTACCATCCCAAAAACCCCACTTGGTTTAGAAATGTAAATATTCTGTTGTACTTGAATGATGGTTGGAAAAGCGACCACGGCGGAATGCTAAAGCTTCAGAATGGAAGGAGCGCGACTGATGCTCTGGTGTATGAAATCGACCCGCTTTTTAATAGGGCTGTAATTATGTTCACGCGTGAGCATACGTTGCATGGTTACGAACCAATTAACTTTCCAGTCGGCACGTTTCGCCGCTCTGTTGCTGCTTATGGATATACGCTAGAAAGTAAGCCGGATTCTGCGCGAACCACAATCTGGCATCCTAAAACAGGTGGCATATTAAAGAAATTTCTCGGTAAGAACATGCCATTGCTTGTTAAAATTAAAACGAAATTTCTTGGTTCGAGTACTTCCAAGAACAAGTAATTGTAGAACCGGTGTGTAACAAAAGAGAGATCCGATGAGCGTGAAGGAAAGATTTGGGAAAGTTGATTTGGTTTTCGTACATTTGTTTGATGGTTTCTCAGGTAGCCCTAAGGTACTTCACGAGAGCATTTCCGTTTCAATTTCTGAGAATATTCCATCATGTTTATATTTAGGAAGCGGAGGTCAAGGTGTCCTGTCAACAGAAGCAATTTTGCCAGTCAAAAGGTATTGGTATAAGCGTTATAAAAGTAAGTTCGCGACGCTGCTGAGCCTGCTTCTAAGCCAGATTTTTCTTTTCTTTAAGCTGTTGTTTGACAGACGTTTGAGTGCTGATTCAATTATCTACGTTAATGCCCTGTTGCCATTCGGTGCTTCTATTTTTGGTGCTTTGAGCGGGAAGAAGGTTATTTATCATATTCATGAAACTTCTATAGAACCAAAAATTTTTATGTCGTTCCTATTATGGGTGAACAAGCTTACATCTGACCTGAATATTTTTGTCTCGGATAATCACTTGGAAGCCTTTCCGTCGAGCAAGATACCGTCACTGAGGATTTATAACGGTTTGGGGAGAAATATTTTGAGGCAGGCTGCGACACATCAGTATCAGCATTTTGTTGCAAATAGTTTTCATGTCGTTTTGTTAGCAAATTTGCGCGATTACAAAGGCGTTCCAGAATTTCTTGATCTGGCGGCGAGGTTTGCTGATAGGAAAGAAATTATCTTCGACTTAGTAGCGAACGAAGAAGATCAGTCTGCTTATGAATATCTAGAGCATTTTGATATTACTCCCAACGTCACTCTGCATTCGAGGGTTGATGATCCCGCGAAATTCTACAAACTTGCAAGCATCGTGGTAAACCTATCGCGCCCTGATCTGTGCGTTGAGACTTTTGGGCTCACAATCTTGGAAGCGATGGCTTTTGGCGTTCCAGTAATAGTACCGCCAGTAGGCGGTCCTGCCGAGCTAGTGCAGGGAGGTGTCCACGGTTACCTGATAGACTCTCGTCATACTGAAGAGCTTGAAAACTCTGTGAGTACTCTTCTAGCTGATAAAGACCTATGCTTTCAGATGTCAAAAGCAGGGCGATTAAGAGCAGCAGACTTTAGTCCACAGCGATATGTAGAAAATCTTAGGAAAATACTACGGTAAAGATCATCTATTGTTATAGTGATTGGCGGTTATGCTTTGTTTAGTTCGCGTCTAACCTCATAAAACAAAGGGCCGGTATTTGCGCCGTGTAATCCAATTCTATTAAATCTAAAGCCAAGCGCGTGCGTTAATGGCCAATGCTACTTAGCTGTATTGATGGAGTGGTAAATTATGAACTTTGTGAAAATGTTGGGGTGAAGAGTGCGTAAAGAAGTTGCCATTGTTGGAACTGTTGGTTTACCCGCAAGTTACGGTGGGTTTGAGACGCTGACAGATTTTTTGACAAAGCACTTGGATAATCATTTTGATTTTACGGTTTACTGCAGCAGTAAAAACTATCCAACCAAACCGGCCAAACATAATGGCGTGCAACTTTATTACATCCCACTGAATGCTAATGGCGCGCAAAGCATCCTCTATGACATGTGGTCGATGATTCATGCGCTTCGATACGCCGATACTATTTTGGTTCTTGGGGTCTCCGGCTGTACTTTATTACCGATTCTTCGTTTGTTCGGGTTGAAACATTGTGTGGTCAATATTGATGGGCTGGAATGGAAACGGGCGAAGTGGGGTAGCGCTGCAAAATGGTTCTTGAAGTTTTCAGAAAAAATCGCCGTTAAATTTGCGACGACGATCGTTACAGATAACAAAGCGATACAGGATTACGTTCTCGATGAGTATTCAAAACAAAGCGCGTTAATTGCTTATGGCGGCGACCAGGCGAGAAAGGTGCGTGTGGTTGAATCCGATAACTTACGTTATCCATTTTTGGTCGACCCCTATGCATTCACTGTCTGTCGCATAGAGCCAGAGAATAATGTTCACTTGATTCTTGAAGCAGCCTCGCAGAGTGTTTCACCGCCTATCGTTGTGGTTGGGAACTGGGACTCGAGTGAGTATGGTCGAGATCTTAGGTCCCGCTACGCGCAACATGCGCAAGTACTTCTTTTGGATCCCATATATGATCAGAATAATTTGGATTTACTCCGTTCAAATTGCAGCATTTATCTGCACGGTCATAGCGCAGGCGGCACAAACCCATCATTGGTTGAAGCGATGTCTTTAGAGCTGCCGATATTTGCTTATGATGTTGAGTACAATCGAGAAACGACAGAAAACAAGACCCTGTACTTCAAAAGCACTGAAGAACTTGTCAATCTGTTAGAGACCACAGATGTCGAAACGCGCAAGTACCTAGGTCAGAGGATGTACGACATTGCCTCAAAGCGATATCGATGGGACGTTATAGCTGATCAATATGACGCTCTCCTCTGATAGGTTCTGATAAGCCTGTGATCGCGTACAAACTTTAACGCCGAGTTCTCAATTGCTGGCTATGGCAGCCTCAATCTTGCATCAATCTGTGTAATAGGCCGTTAACAACCTAAACTTACCCCCGCAAAAACCCCGCCCAATCCACCCAAACACGCGCTATACTCCCCCACCGAATTTCCGTTTAGATCCACATTACATTCAAAACCCAACCAAAATAGGAGCCCCCATGAAAGGAGCCGTACATTATGAGCAGCGAGGCGAAATCGCACTGCTCAGCATTGATAACCCACCTGTAAACCCCTTGTCTTCTGGCGTACGCCAGGGTTTGTTTGACGGCGTGACAAAGGCGTTGGCCGATGACAGCGTGAAGGCGATCGTTATCACGGGTATGCATCGTGCCTTTATCGCCGGTGCGGACATTGGCGAATTTGGCGGCGCAGCGTCCGAGGCCGTAGGCCTTGGCGAAGCATTGGATAAGATGGAAGGCAGCACGAAGCCAATCATCGCAGCAATCAATGGCACAGCCTTTGGTGGTGGTTTGGAAACAGCATTGTGCTGTGATTACCGTATAGCATCGCCAAAAGCCCCCGTTGGCTTACCTGAAGTAAAACTCGGCTTGTTGCCGGGTGCTGGCGGCACGCAAAGATTGCCAAGATTGATTGGTGCTCAAGCAGCGGTTACAGCCATTGTATCTGGCGATCCAATTTTAGCGCCTGCAGCACTTAAGTTAGGCATCATCGACCGCGTTGCGGATGGCGATATTGTTGAGGCAGGCATCGCCTTTGCTGAAGAGATTGTTGCTGGTGGCAGCAAGACGCGCAAGATTCGTGATCTAGAAGACAATATCGCTGCAGATCGCGGTAATACTAAGTTGTTTGAAGATGCTGCGAAGCAACTTGATAAAACACATCGTGGTCAGTTCGCACCTTCACAAATTTTGAAGTGTGTTGAAGCAGCTGTAAATGCAGAGTCCTTTGATGAAGGTATGAAAGCAGAGCAACGGTTCTTTGCTGAGTGCATGAAGGACCCACAGCGTGAAGCGTTGATTCACATCTTCTTCGCAGAGCGTGCAGCAAACAAGATCCCAGGTCTTGATAAAGACACACCATTAATTGATATCAACAAAGCATCGGTGATTGGTTCTGGCACCATGGGTGGCGGTATCGCCATGTGTTTTGCTAATGCTGGTATTGCCGTGCGTTTGCATGACAACGATGCTGACAATCTTGCCAAGGGTTTGAAAGTCATTGAAGGTAACTATGCACGCACTGTTTCTCGCGGTCGTTTAAGCCAAGAGATGATGGACGCGCGTATGGCGTTGATCATACCGACTGAAGCCTTTGAAGATTTGGGTGATGCGGATGTTGTGATCGAAGCGGTTTATGAAAACCTTGATCTGAAGAAAGAGATTTTCGCCAAGCTTGATAAAGTGATGAAAGACGGTGCTTTGCTTGCAACCAACACGTCCGGTTTGGATGTTGATGCGATTGCTGCAATGACATCACGTCCTGAAAACGTTGTTGGTTTGCACTTCTTTAGCCCCGCTAACGTGATGAAGTTGCTTGAAGTTGTACGCGGTGAGAAGTCATCGACACAGGCGCTTGGTACAGCGATGAAGCTTGGCAAGACACTGGGTAAGGTTGCGGTTGTTGCTGGTAACTGCCCAGGCTTTATTGGTAACCGCATGATTGGTGGTTACTCGCGTCAAGCAAGCATGATGATCCTTGAAGGAGCATCACCTGCGCAGGTTGATAAGGTGATCTTCGAATTTGGTTTAGCAATGGGTCCGTTCACCATGGCCGACATGGTTGGCCTTGATCTAGGCTGGCGTGCACGCAAGATGATGGGTGGTTCAAACGAAGTGACTGCACGTATCCCTGACGAGCTTTGTGAACTTGGCCGTTATGGTCAGAAGAACATGAAGGGTTACTACCAGTATGTCGAAGGTGACCGTACGCCACGTCCAGATGAAGAAGCAGATGCAGTGGTTAAGCGCGTTGCAGAAGAGCTGGGTTTTGAGCGTAAAGAGTTCACCGACGAAGAAATCCTGAAGCGTTGTATTTACCCGCTCGTTAACATCGGTGCCAAATTGTTGGATGAAGGTCACGCCCTTCGTGCCAGCGACATTGATACCGTTTATGTTAATGGCTACGGCTTCCCAACGTATGTTGGTGGACCAATGTGGTATGCCGATACTCAAGGTTTGGATAAGGTGCTGGCTGACGTTGAACGTTTCTACGCAGA
>ENA-OSJC01001972-OSJC01001972.1-marine-metagenome-genome-assembly--contig:-NODE-1972-length-15989-cov-6.215058_pt1 | contig 15989 bp, 9 predicted proteins | sample MGYA00237885_ERZ534234 | MGnify/ENA primary metagenome ERZ534234 (study PRJEB26413, sample SAMN06343907) | marine metagenome | isolation source: coastal waters | place: Atlantic Ocean: West Antarctic... | reverse complement strand
AAGGGAAATATATAAAGTTTGCTAAGTTAAAGGAGGTAGAAAAATATCTATCTTTATACCCTGTAACATTTAAGTAGATGAAAGATAAGATTGTTGAGAGGGTTGTATCTAAGTACAACAAGAGGTCAGAAATAGGCATAGAGAAGTACAATACCACCCTAGAAAAAAATAACCTGAAACTAAAAGAGTGGCTTGTTCACTTGCAGGAGGAACTGATGGACGCTACTCTTTACATCGAGAAATCATTATCTAAACTAAAAAAATGAGACATAAAATTATAAAATCATTAGTGCTAGGGTATATGATTATGTTTGCTTTATCTATAATTATAGCAGCATCTTCATTAGCATCATTGTTGCTGTACAGGTTAATAGAGTTGCTTAATTAAAATGACTGAGCAACAGATTCAATCTAAACGTATTAAGCAGTTAGAGAATAAGGGATACTATGTCTTAAAGCTAGTTAAGACAAACAAGAACGGAATACCCGACATATTAGCTATACCACCTAGCACACCTGTTATATTCAGTGAGGTTAAAACTGCTAAGGGTAGACTGTCAAAGCTTCAAGAATATAGATTAAAAGAACTAGATGCATATGGATTCACAACTGAGGTTTATAGAGGATAATTTTTTATACAATATAGAGGACTGGTTTTTTGAAAAACTATCGCTATACACGCCTGACGAAGCGACGCTAATTGTCAGTCAAATGATTGCAATAATAGATGAGCTGCCACCTCAAAAGATTTGGACTCAAGAAATTGCAGGGGTCATTAAGGGTAAAAAACCGGTGTTCTTTGTAGTAGAGTACCTAAGGGAAGGAGATGAGGAGACACCAACACTAGTAGACTTACACGAAATAGACGTGGACGAATATCTAGATTTTATTTTAAATCAAAAAACAATTAAATCATATTACGATGACAGAAAAAATGGAAGAGATGATTTCGAGCCTTCAGGAGTTCGAATCTCTAAGGGAGATAATAAAAATTAACCTAGGGGTAGACGTAGCAGAAGACAGAAGTAGAAAAAGAAATATAATAGATGCTAAGAAGATTTACGCATATATACTATCTCAAAAAGGGTACGGCTGTAGCAGAATAAGTGACTCTATAAAAATGCATCATTCAAATATTATACACTACCTAAAGGATATAAAGTACCTTGTGGAAACGGATAAAGAGGTAGGTGACAACTACAAGATGTGTAAGTCATCTTTCGACGGTGAGTACGACCCACTACAGTATATGTCGGATATTGAACTAAAGAAAGAAATAATTTCGTTAAGAGTTAGAATTATTTCCTTATCTTCGAGCCTAGAAAGTGCTGAGTCTGAGATAAAAAACTTAAACGACATAGACCAAAATAGGCATCCGTTGCATAAAATGGTTAAGGAGCGAACAAGAGTTGGAACAGAAGAGGATGTGCTTATTAAACTAAATAAATTTTACAATGGTGTTTACGACTACTGAAATAGATAAAGTTCTAAATAAAAAAAGTTGGGATATTCAGCGGAAAGAAGATGAGTTACTTAGGATGGACTGTAAGATGTACACCAACCTAGGAATTGACTCTACGAGCGAAGATAAGTTACAGGTAAAAAAATCATCAAGGAATATTTATTTAGCTATAAAAAAAATATCGCCTAAGCTTGGTGATTTACTTTTACATACAAGATAAACCACAATGGGAGAGCCTTCGGCATATGACAAAGAGCGTATAGCACACATCAATAACTTGATGGATACTATATATAACTCTACTTCTCAGATTTATGAATCTCTTATAGACAGAGACTTTGAGGAGCTAAAGGGGGATATAAATAACTTGATGTATATACTTAAAGATATTTCTTCCTCTATCGAAGATGATATATAAGGAGTACGAGCTGTACGTTTTTTTAAGGGATAATTTTATTCCTGACTTAAAAAAAACTAAACTAAATAATTCTAGATACGACTGCTACTCTACTGAGTTTAACTTAGACATAGAGTTGAAGTGTAGGAGAACTCACTACGACAGCCTGCTCATTGAAAAGAAAAAGTACGATGCCTTAATGGATAGGACTAAGCTACTTAACACAATACCCGTCTATATAAACTCGACACCAAAGGGTGTTTGGGGATTTTATCTTGCAGAGTTTAGCTTAAAGTGGGAGACGAAGTCTCTACCAATGCAGACTGACTTCAACAAAAGGATGTGGGTAGACAAAGAGATAAGCTACCTAAAGATAAGTGAAGGAATTAATTTAACTAAATTAGTTAGTTAGTTTCAATTATAATCCGTAAGTTTGAAGTCACTTAAAACATCAAGTCAATGGATTCTGATTTCGGTCAATTTCTGTTGACTTTTTTCTTTCCATTTTTCTTAGGACTAAGCCTGTCAGGAAGGTAGCCCTTCTTATACGAAGACTCCCATTCCTTAGCCATCTTTGGCTTGTTAGCGTACATCCACTTCCTCTGTGCTTTACTTTTAAATGGCATAGTTATTAGTTAAATCCATCATTATTAAAGCCACCGCTACCGAACCCTTCCTCACCAAAACCTCCACTCATAAAGTCTGTTTCATTTTTAAGCTTCTCTTTCTCTAGCCTTTTCTGTTGCTTGTTATACTTTTCGTTTATTTCTTGTGTAGTTTTTGGTTTAGCTGTACTCCCTTTAGGCGCAGGTCCTTCTATCTGATACTTAGAGTAGTTCAAGAACCTCATTAATGATATACCAAAATCCTCATCACCCTGACCAAGCTTTGAATAGTTTTCCGCAAACTTCTTAATAGTTGGTGCGGGAGTTCCTGTAAGTGTCGCTACCTCTAAATAGAAGTTCATCATATGATTAGCCCTCTTTACAGGGTCTTTCGTCTTACTTGCCCTTATATATTTCTTAGCAATACCACTAAAGACTTGCAGAGAACCTAGCTTAATACTTCCCGCCCACGGCTTTCCTTGAAGAGCATCTGCTGCGAAAGAAAATATTTCACCAACCAAGAATAATGCGTTCAAGTTTCCTAGTATAGCTGCTCTGTACAAGTCATCGTCATCGTCATCTCTCCATCCTCGAAGTAAACCCGGTAACCCTAGGGATACATACTGAAATAAGGTAGGCATAAAAATGTGGTACATAATAAGGGTTCTTACATTTTCAGTTATAGTCCCCTTCCCTGCCTTTTTATCCCAAGCTTTCAATTTCCTAAACAAACTCCTTGAAGCTTGAATTTCTTTTCTTAGGTACTGCTTTGGGGTGGTCATAAACATATTCAAGGCTCTGTATATAGGATTTTTTGTTTGGTAATAATCCTTATCCTGTAGGTCACTTGATTGCTGAGTACGCTTAGTGTCTCGCTCAAATTTTCTTATAGCATAGTCAATAGCTTCCTGTTCTGTAGCGTTTGGTTTTTTTGATTTAAAGTCAGCTTTATAGAAAGAATAGTTAGGTAGACCTCCAACCATAATCGCTGTTCTATCCCCGAACTTAGTTGTCCACATCATAAAGTTTACTATCCATTCCTTTGCGGGCATAGAAACAAAACTCTTCATACCCTCCTGTGAGTACGTCTCAATAGATTTAAGGATGCTGTCGTTAGCCCTATCTTTCATATATACCGAGTTATCTCTAACCTCTTTCCATACGTTTACTTGCTCAGTTTTATTTTTTGCTGCATATTTTATCCAATTTAAAAACCCAATATCGTTAGCATAAGTAAAGGTAGATGTTAGCTGCTTAATCATTATCACAGGCGAAACGGAAAGCCTTGACACAATAAATGCATTACTCATATTATTAATCCATTTGTCTCCGAAAGCACTTTGACCTCCCTTAGTGGATATCTTAGTTATCATTTCGTCAATAAACCTCATAGTTCCATCGCCGTGAATTGATTTAATGGCATTTACTATGTATCTATTTTTAAAGAACTTATCCATATCCCGTATGGTTTCTGCATAAGCTGAAAAATATTCCATCTCTGTAATGTATGTACTTAATACATCCAACATATCCATATTTTTTATGGGGAGTGAACTATTCTGTCTTTGCTTTGTCGCTCCCGGGCTTATGGAGGTGTTGTACATACTGCTATTATTACCAAGCATATCAATACCTTCATACTCAACCCCTTCTCTATATACAGTACCTGCATAAAACTGATTCAAAGGCAGGTCTGTTCTGTGTATTTTTTTATAAACACTATTATAATACTCATACAATGATGGATATAAAATATCTACCTGCCAATCTGCAATACTCTTAGTATCATCGGAGAGGTTTAATTCTATTTCATTTACCACTCTCCTCCATTCTTTACCGAATGTAGCTTCTAAAGCATTATTATTTAATGGGTCCTTAGCCATATTATAATAGTACCCCATTTGATTTTGACTTAAAATCTCAGACCTATTATTTTTCTTAGCGTCAGCGTCTCGGTATATGAACACATTCTTATCCATATCACGCATCTTCCTAGACTTTCTTCTCCAATTCTTACCTAGAGTCTGAAGTAGGTAGTCGTGAATTAAACCCTCAACCGCCATCATTCTCCCCTTATAAGTCCTAGAAGACTCGTCTACTCTGTCGGTAAACATTTCCTGTAGGTTACCGCCAAACATTTCACCCGGAAGTATATCTATCTTATCCATCAACCCATCAAGTGCTTCTGCTGTACCTGAAAATATGGTGGTAAGATTTTGGGATAGTTTATTAAAAAACTGCTTTAAAACATTATCTGTTTTTCTTTTTCTTTCAGCGTCATTCTCTCTTTTAAATCTCTGAGCATCCAACTCTTTCTTAGCTTTTTTCTTATCACTCATATCAACCTTCTCACCTGTAATAGTCTCGTATCCTATCTCAAATTGACGTTGATATTCTAAGTAAGATTGCTTTATCTGCTCTTTTAACATTGACCTACCAAAATCAAGAATCTCTTGAAGGGTAGACACTATGGAGTCTAACTTAATAACTTTGTTACTGTCAGAGTCGCTCATCAATAATAGGCTGTTATAATCCATTATAAGTTGGAGGTCTACCATAATTTGCCGTTGCTCATTGGTTTGGTTAGGCTCATTAAGTAAATCGTTAAACTCTTTCATAAGGAGCTCATTAGCGGCATCAATATCTTCATCGGTAGCATTACTATCTAGCAACCGACGTTTTATGTTTTCAATTCTTTTTCTTGTTTCATTATCAACTCTATTTGCCTTTCTTCTTCCCGACTCAACCTTATTAAACTTTCCATTAAGAATAGTTTTCAGTTTTCTTTTTAAGTCTTTTACATTTTGTGTAATAACAAACTCCTCAGCTACTTTAAATACATTTTCTATGTTGCCTAAGTTTGCAGCATTAATATTATTAATTATAGCTATAACTTGTGGCTTATCATATAAACTTTTAGGTAATGACTTTCTAAGAAAATTTCTAAGCTCCCTTCTAATATTATCAATATCTTTCGCTCCCTTTTTTCTTTGGTTAACTATTAGCCTTGCCATCCTTAATTTAGATGCCATATTTTCTGTTGGTCTGATACCAATAGATTTCTGTAAGTCAGATAACATTGAGGCTTGTTGAGTTGATAGCCCCTTTCTGTTTTTAGTTTCCTTAGTGCCTTTTTTAACACTCCCAACAGAGTATGTGTCGGACTCATTAATATATTCTTTCTGTTTCTCTAAAAATTCAATGGTCTTATCTATTATTTCCTGCTCACTAATCTGATTCTTAAGAACTCTCCTATTGTTATTTTTAATAAGCTTAGTTCTATAATCTTCAACTTTTTTAAATAAGCTTATACCTATCTTAGTTCCACCCTTTATGGCTCCAAAGCTTTTAGGCATAGAACTTAATAGGTCTACGTTTACCTCCATTAACTTATCTACCTCTTTAGCAGAAAACCCTATCATTCTAACTAGGTAATCTCTAATCACAGGCTCACGGAAGTTGTTTTCTCTAGACTCAATTATGATTGAAGCTATAGACTTCTGCTGTCTAGTTCTAGAACTCAAGGGATTAACTTTTACTCCCTTAGAATTTACAGGGAAGTAGTTACCACCCCTTCCATATTGGTCAGTCTTGGACTTCTTTATACCATACCCTACAGCCTCTATAGCTTTCCTTAGTTTATATACATCTACATTGCTTGGAAAGAAACCGCTTTGATTAATATTATAGAATCGTGCAACATCGCTAATGGTCTTCTGCTGGCGGGTTTGTGTTTTAGATTTCCTGTTATTCCATTCTTCTTCTAGTTTAATGTTATTTCCGAAACTAGCTATTCCCCCTATAGACTTCAAGCTTCCTAAGTCAGTTATTTTTGAGCCTCCGAAATAAGCTCTTCTCCCAATAGACTGCAAGTCTCCTAAGTCAGCTACTTTTGAGTCTACAAAATTAGCATACCCTCCAATAGACTTCAAGCCTCCTAAGTCAGTTATTTGTGAGTCGCTAAAATTAGCAAATCCTCCTATAGATTGTAGGTCTCCTAAGTCAGTTATTTTTGAGCCTCCGAAATAAGCTCTTCCCCCAATGGATTGTAGGCTTCCTAAGTCAGCTACTTTTGAGTCTTTAAAATCAGCATTTCCTCCTATAGAGGTAAGATTCCCTAAGTCAGCTACTTTTGAGTCTTTAAAATCAGCATTTCCTCCTATAGAGGTAAGATTCCCTAAGTCAGTTACTTTTGAGTCTTTAAAATTACCTCTTCCTCCAATAGACTTAAGATTCCCTAAGTCAGCTACTTGTGAGTCTACAAAATTAGCATCTCCTCCTATAGAGGTAAGATTCCCTAAGTCAGCTACTTTTGAGTATCCGAAATAAACCCCTCCCCCAATAGATTGTAGGCTTCCTAAGTCAGTTATTTGTGAGTCTACAAAATCAGCATTTCCTTCTATAGAGGTAAGATTTCCTAAGTCAGTTACGTTTGAGCTCCAAAAATTAGCATTTCCTGTTATATACTTAGGAAATATATTAGACTTTACTTGTGAAATAGGTATAAAGTTTCCAATAAATAAAAATGTGTTAGGTCTAAGTTCTCGTAAATTTCTAGCTACAGGGAAATTAAATTCAGCACCATCAAAAACATTTTTAAGTTTCGTTACCAATCCATTTTCTCCATAGTCAACTTTAAATTTATCAGCATCTTTTATTATGTCAAAGTATTCTTTTAATAACTCCTCGTTTATTTTTACTCCTTCTATTTTTTCTGTAAGTTCCTTTACCTTGGTATTATATTCTATAGAATTTAGCCACTTCTGACCACTTCCATTAGGTATGTTCTCTTTTAAGAATTTATCAGCAACAGGCATCATATCAGCCTCTAGGTCTTGCTTACTAGATGCATTACCTCTAACCTCACCAACCTTATCTCCCTCCATTCTTACGGCAATCCTAGATTCGTATTCACCGTTAGAATCTTTAGTAGCATACACATAAAAATCACCATCTTTAAGCTGACTATTTGCATTAGTTTTTGTACACCAATAAGTATTCTGAACTATTTGAGATAGCTTGTTAGCGTTTTCTAACCTTATTTCAGGACTAACAGATTTGCCTCCGTCAAACTTAATCCATTCACCTTCTTTGGTAGATACAAACGAAGATGATTCAATTATATTAGAAGCATTTTCTGCCTGTATTTCTACATAATCTTTAAGTAAAGACTTACTATTGTTAGCGTAAAGGGCTGCCAATGTACCTGCATCAAAAGGAGTGAAGTTTCTTATTGTTTTATTTGTTCTCTTTGTATATTTATTTTTTTTAAAATCATAATTATTTGTAAGTACAGCGTCTAACATTAAGTACTTAAAAGAATCAGAATAATCAGATTGAGATAGATAAGACTTCCATTGCTCTAGTGTTTCTTTCTGAGCCTTTTTATAACTATCTATAAAAGACTCTCTCATAGCTCCTTGCTCAAACGCTTTCTTTGCGTTTTCAACCATAGCCTCAGAAGCACCATCATTAATAAGAGTGTTTATTTCGTACTGAATCGCTCCGTCTACAGCCTTACTATCCTCAGACATAATATAGCTGTCAGAGTTCTTAATAAGCTTATCAAGTGATTCCTTAATCTTATCCTGTATATCCTCCTTGGTAAATTTAACACCCTGTAGACCGATTTGCTTAATAGCCTGAGAATCATATTGGCTTTCTATTCCTGCTCTAGCATACTTTAAAACCTCTTGCTCTGAAAGCGTTATTAACCCCCTTTGTTTTCTTACAGTATTAACTACATTTTTCGGAGACTCCCCCTCAATACTCTGAACTTTATTTTTTATGTTGGATTCTGAGTTAGAACTAGTAAGTCCTCTTCTAGTTCCGGGTATTCCACTATTAGATACTGAAAAGTCTCCCAAGTTATCGGTGCTTTTAGTTCCATCTGACCTAATAATTCTTCCGCTGACATTTTTTCGTTTTGTTTCATTTTTTAATTCATTTATGTACTTTGACCACTGGGTAATATTAACGTCTCCTGCTTGATTAAAAATTTCTTTTTGTACTTGCTCAATTGTATTTTCTCCACTTTTAAATCCATCCCAAATTCCTGAAATTTTTTCTTTATATCCGGCTTTTGCTTTTTGTTTTGCAGGGAATATAGCACGGGCGGCTTCCCAAGTTATTGATTGCAATGCCCTCGCCTCAATACCAAGTTCCTCAGCTAATTCTCGATAAGCGTCTGCGTAAAATGAGAAGGAGGCAGCATTGAAGTCAACCTCAATATCATTACTAGCTAGCGGCTTAAATAAAGCTATAGCCATTGCGTGTGTATCGATAGTCACCGCCCTCTTATCTGATGGGTCTGCAATGTTCAAGTAGAAGTTACGGACCTTATTGGCTCGTCCTAATTGATTAGATATGTTAGACATACTCCCATCCCTGTATACGGAAACTCCTTTAGTTATGACTTCGTACCCGCTGAAAGAGGAATCTCCTGTTTCGGATTCATTCACGGCAGTACCTGTTGGTATTCTTATAGGTGCTTTCCTGCTTATATTTAAATCATAATCTACCCTGATAAAGATACTAGCATCATAATCTGATAGTTCACTTAGTTTTTTACCTATCTGATTCTTGAGGGTTGGTATATACTTCTTTTGGTTAGGGTAAGCCTGAGACTTAGATACATAATAATTAAACATCTCCTCGGTAAATAAGGAGTCAGCCTGATTCTTCATTATATCCATAATTACATCAGCTAGATGTAAATTATCAAACCATTTTTTTTGAGGAGACTGCGTTGCAATAATAGCAGCCGCCTGCTCAAGAGTTACATTATATTTACTAGACATTTCTTGTGCAATTAAATTTGCACCATCATACCATAGTTTACTTATCTTTCTAATGGTAGGCGACACGCTGTTATATACTGATAGTAAATTTGACTTTACAATATCTTTAGCTTTCCTATATATCTTATCAGACCTTTTTAATAATTCCTGTGTACTTAATTTTTTCAACCCATCTCCTACATTGTAAAACATAGAGTTATACAAAGAATCTAGATATGTTTTATGTGGCACTGTTTCCAATAATGTCAACTGCTCCGATAAATCTTTACTTCTTTTTATGTCTTTAATAATTTTTATTGATTCTACTCTTTGACCTATTAATGGTTCTTTCTCTGACTTAGTTAGTTTTTTACCCGCCTTTATTTTGGCTATTTCTTTTCTTAGAGATATAATTTTCTTATCTAAAACTTTTTTGTTATCATCAAGTTTTTTGTTTATATCTTTTTTAGAAGCATTTTCTAGTGATAATTCTAAAAATTCTTTTGTGTCAATACCAAAAACATTATACTGTATAAGCTTTGTTGCTGTGGTATTATAACTTTGCGGTATGTTATCTCTTACATTTTTTTGATTTATCTCACCTTCAAAATAAAGTATCTCTTCTTTATCTTCCTTTTTGAATTGTAATAAAGTAGGTATAGTTTTACCCTTAACTGTTTTATCAACTACAGATTTTGATATAGCGTCGGATTCTGAACTTGATAATTGATTTCTTATAGTATTATCACCTTTCTCTTGCCCACCTAAACCTTCTAATGTTTTTATATCAGCCTTTTCAATTTCCTCACCTGTTTTAGTTTTCTTAGCAATGGTATTTAATAAGTCAATTACATCCGAATCTTTTTTACCAAAGTCTGACCCAATCTTTACACCAAATTTTCTAGCTATATCTTTTATCCATTGGATAATAATATTTTTAGTTGGCTTATTTAAATTTCGACCCTCCTCTGAGGATAGTATTCCTATCAACTCAGCAAGCCTCTCCTCGTTTTGAATCTTTGCCGGAATAGTTTTGCCGTTCTCATCTTTCTCAGTATATCTTGCCGCAAAATCATCAATACGTTTCTTTAATCCGCTGTCACTTGCTAGGCTTTTTGAAACTGAAATCATCATCCGCTCTGTCGCTCTCTGAATATCAGCATCTGACCCAATCTTATCTATAAGTATTGCGTGAAATATTTCGTGAGGAACCGTTGTTTTTAATGCTTTAGATAGGTTGACGTGAATAACGTCCCCATTTATCTCTGCTCTTCCATCAGCAGCAGCATACTTTGAATACTCATCATTACTTTCGTGTAGTATTATCTTTAGATTAGGTAAAAATTTTGCCACAGACCTTGCCCCTAGTGTAGCAATCTTAATTATTCTATTCTTTTCCGCATTAAGAGCACTACTTAATTCAGGCGAATTAGTTCTATTAATACTAAGGTTAGGACTTTTTTGTTCCTTATCCTCAGTTACTTTACCTTCAAAGAAAGACTCAATATCTCCGCTTTCTTCCGTCGTTACGTCTGACTTCTCCTCAGAATCTTTAGCAGCCTCTGTTTCTTCTTGGTTTAAGTCTTTGATTTTCGTTGCATCTACAGATATGTTCTCTCGCTCTGATATAGATTGCTCAGTAATATCCGATAAAGCATCGTTCACTTTATTTAACAGGTCTTGTTTTGGTTTAGATAATACCTTATCTTGAGGACCTATCTCATTCTCTAATTCATTTTTTTGGTATAATAACTGTAAAGTCTCTTTCTTTTTTTTAATAGTAAAACTTTCAGGTATCTGACCATTCTGTAAAAGACCCTCAAGTTGATTAACAATCTCAAGCTCCTTCTTCGCTGAATTTAAATCTGTATCATTTTCAGGGTCAGCTATTCTTTGCTTTAACTTAGTAACGTACATTGTTTTTAATTTCGAGTCCTGTATTAGTTTCTCAAAAATTTCATATGTCTTATCGTCTAAGTTTTGAACATCTAAACCTGATATTGAATTTACTACCGCACTTGGTGAACCAAGAACCATACCACCAACTAACTCTTGAGCACCCGCTATTAACACCTGAGATGCATAGTCAGTAAAAGTTTTAGGAGTGTCAAACATCTCGCTTTCCTTCGCTAAATTATATAATTGCTTGACACTAATGTCAGCAACTTCTTGCGCCGCTCCCGTTTCAAATTCAGCAATACCTGCCGCAGATATAGTTAATACTCCACGAAGCAACATATTCTCTACATCTTGACGGATGAACTCTCCAAAGCTTTTTGGTGCTACAGACTTAGTGTTTTTTATGACCTTACCTAAAGATGTTGCAACTATTTTATTTAGGAATCCTTTTTGATTCAAAACATTCCTGAATCCTAGAGACTCTAACGTTCCTACAGCAATACCAATAGGCATTTTTACCATAGCTTTTTCGCTTTCAGATATATTATCAAAGGCAGGATTTTCTTCCATCTCCTCCATAACGTGGTCAGAAACTTGAGCGTACATCGCCGCTGTTCTAACTGCAAATCCACCGGGCACTACCATAGCAGGTAACGACTCAGCTACACCTAATATAGCTCCACCCCAAAAACCTTCAGTCTGTGCGTCATTCCACGCTTCAGTTACGTTATCATCTCCATACACCCTTCTAAAAGCATCTCTTGTATAATCTAAAAGACCAACCGATGTATCCATATTAAACGCAGCATCTGATAAAGGGTTTCTATATCTCCCCTTGACCGCCTCTTCATAACTACCATATTCCTTTTCACTCTTCCTAGCTAAGTCCATAACCTTAGCGTTAGCTTTATCGTATGCGGTTTCCTTTATCTGACCCTCCATAGACATAGCCTCACGAAAACTTATTGGAGACATAACGCCTAGGGCAAGTTTATTGAAGGTGTTTGCAACCCAAGCCATATCATTAGTATCACCTCCTAAAGCCTCCACTAATTCATCCTTAGAAAGACTCTCTAACTTTCCTTCCTCTTGGTACTCTTCAGGGATATTTCCCTGTTCTCTTGCTACCCTTATAATCTCTTTAAGGTACATTTCTTCTCCTAGGTTTCTATTTGGAGCATAAGTCATTATATCAATTGAAGCATCAAAAACACTAGCCACCATCCTGCCGACTCCTGTTAATGCTGCGTTCCCTAGACCCCCGAAGTATCCGCCTTGCTTTCGCTGCATCTCAACATACTTTCCCGCTAGAATATCAAGCTCATAGCCCTTGCTAGTAAAATTATATAACTCATTTGACAGCTTTACTGATTCACTCTCTATCTCTTCTTTAGCGTTAAGCCAACCTTCGTAGTTATCTCTTATGTTTGGGTTTTCATCTATTTGATTTTGACTTAAGTAAGAAAAATTATCAATATAGTAATTCTCTAGCTGTTTCTTGCGGTCTTTATTTTTACTGAACTCGGATACAAGACTTTCAGTCTCCTTATTGAATACCTTTACTGCTCTTAATATATCTTTTTCTTCCTGAACTATACGATTTAAGTTAGATGGCTCAACTTTATTGTCTCTTAGGAACGTCTCAAGTTCTTTAGCGGTACTTTCTTTACTCCAAAGTCTATCTAACTCAACCTCTAGTTCCTTTTTATTATCCGCAATTACTCGCATCTCATCGCCCATCCAATCTTCCTTGACGAACTTGAAACCATATCTACCGAACTTGTAATTCATTTCAGGAACAACAAACTCTTCTTCCTTCTTAATCATATCAGCATTAACGCTTGACTTTAAGGATAATTCAAATGGGTCTTCGATTACCTCATCAGAAAGTAGTGTGTTAGCGAATGGGTCTTTTTCTTCAGGGGTATCGTATTGTTCTTTTAGCTGTGCTTCTAGGTCTACAATATTAGATGAGGCTTTTTCTGAAGTCATCTTCCAAGAGCCTTCACCGTAAGCAAGAGCACTCTCTTTATTTTCACCAAATTCTTTTACTTCTCCCCTGATTTTCGCCTCATCGTAAGCATCCTCCCAAGGTCCTTTAGTTTTATCAACCCAAGAGCCATCTGAATCCTGAAACAATCTAGGAAATCCAACCCAATTGCCATCTTCTAGTTGCTCCGCTGCCATAAGGTGCGTAGACTCTCCGTTTATATTTCCTTGGTCATCATAATTAAACCTTACACCATCTCTAGATGGAGCTTCGTTTTGAGATGTATCCAATAAATCCGTGGTAGTATTGTCCAATTCTGAACCCGACTCCACATTGCCTCCAATTGAAGGCGAGGTATATTCTTCGTTTTTTTTTTTTAATAAATCAAATTCTGATATAAATTCCTCTTTACTAGAAAACATTCCCTCAGGAATTAATTCATAGATACTTTCTAATCCATCTGAGTTTATTAATTCAGCTAATTCCTCTTTACTAGAAAACATTCCCTCAGGAATTAATGTGTATAAATCTTCTATATTTTCCATTACTATTTATTAAAATACTTTTTAAAATCATCTAGAGTCCCGTTTGGATTTTGTTTTTTCCATTCTTTAAGAGACAACTTTTGTTCTCCAATTCTAGTATTTGCTGTATTATGAATACGTTTAGCTTGCTCCGTCGGGATTGCATCTATTCCTCTCTGAATATACGCTTCCATTTCATTCTGTTGGTCAGTATCAAAGCTTTCTCCATCAGGGTCACCATCCTTTATTTTTATGTTAACAGTATTATACTCCATAGGAGGGTCACTAAATGTTATACCATATTTAGTGAATGCTTTTTGAAAGTTAGAGATTAGGTCGTTGTTGTCCGTTATTTTTTTCTTTTTGATAACTTCAAATTCATTTGAAACACTATTACTTAATTCTTGATTAAAATTAACAGGCTCTGTTGTTGGTAAATCTCTACCTGAGGTTATTCCATTAAATCCACCAACATAGTCTGAGTCTTCAGGATAACCGCCGCCTGCTTCTCTAAGTTTTGTTGCGTCTGAAATACCGTGTATCTCAACACCTACTCTATCCCAATCCTCTTTAGATGGATTGTTTCCTATAATTATTGCGTTCTCTCCTGTCCTGTTTTTGTCAGGATTTCCATATGTAAATTCAACAGCTTGAACATCGTCGGTTCCACCATCAGGGTCAGGAACCATAATGAAATTAACATTACGCAAGCCGTTATTTAAACCTTTCTGACTTGAAATTAACGCACTTAAAGATTTTCTTTTTTCTTCAGGAGTTTTATAATAAATTTCATTCCATAAGGTCGCTGCTTCCGCTGATGTTTCTTTACCTTTACCTATATTAATTTCTGCTGCAGTTTCTGCTCTAGGCTCCGTGTAAACCTTCTGAACATTAATCTTTGACTCGTAGTCTAAGCCATAGTTGATTTGAGTTGTTAACGCTCTATTAGCTACCTCCTGTTGTGTATCTGATAAGACAGGAACCATACGCCCACTTTTATTTTTCAAGAGTATTATATTCGGGTTTTTATCTGCTAGTTTTTTATTACCATCACTATAGTTTAGTATTTTATAAGGCTCTTTGGTAGCCGGATTTATTTTAATAAAATCCAATAAAACAGAGGCGGCAGCAGTATTTCCTAGAGAAAGCTTGCTCTTAACGTAATTTCTTTGTGCCTCCTGAAATAAGCTAATAGACTCAAAGTCTTGAAGTTTAACCCCCATTTTTTTTGCAGATGCTGCCTTCTCTTCATCACTCATATTGTCATATCCACCGAATGTTTTTTGGGTGATATCTGATATGCTTTCAAATGTTCCTGCCTTATAATTTCCCCCTAAATCCTTAATAACTCTCATATCAATACCCGCTGCCTCTACAAACTCTTCGGCAGCAGCATTAACATCAAACTTCGTATATGTCCCTTTAACCCACTTCTCTAAATTCTGAACGGTTTGTGAGGAATCTGGGTCGGGAATTAATGGAGCATCATCTTCACCTTTATAGTTAGGGTCAGGAATCATTTTAGATATAGATAGAGTACCCGTTTGTGGGTCTACAGTTATAGAGTGGTTAGTGAAATCCCCATATCCCTCTAGGTCAGCCATAGTCCAATTCTGTATCTCAGAAGCCTGTTCGCTTACAGGTAAATTACCATTATTCATAGCCATCTTCCTTGCATACTCTGCGTTATAGTTCTCAAACAGGCTGAACGCTTGGTCTGTTCCGTCAGTCAAGTTTTGCATCATAATAGTATACTGCCTAGGCTGTAATTGACCTGACTTAAGTAATGTATATTGCAACATCATTTGGTCTTGCAATGTAGCTGAGGCATTTAATGTAAATTCATTAAAGTCCGAGTTCTCTCCCTTAGAAACCTCATTAGTAATCTTATAGTACTCACGAGCCTGAGACTCAATAGCCCCTTTTTTTTCCTCTCTTACCCTATTTTCTTCCTTTAGTGTATTAGTAAGGTTCATTCCAACCTCTGCCCAATTTACCTGAGAGTCAGCGTCTCTTTTAACGTACTTATATGCTGTTGCCATACTCCTTTATTTCTTATTTTAATTAATCTTTTTGATTAAAGGTATTTTCCCAATTTAATGGATTCTTGTTGTAAGCCTTAAGATATTCTTTATTTTGAAATATCTCTCCTCTTTGAGCTGGAGTCTTTGCTTTTAAAAATTTGTTATATTCTCTGTTTGTCATACCGGCTACTTCACTATACCCCTTTAGACCACCTACTGCAATCTTTTGTGCTTTCTTATCTCGTAGATACAACGGAACCATTTCTGCTGCTTGACCTACTGTATTAACAACACCCTCAACTCCCTGTT
>ENA-OSJC01001970-OSJC01001970.1-marine-metagenome-genome-assembly--contig:-NODE-1970-length-15991-cov-3.373382_pt1 | contig 15991 bp, 16 predicted proteins | sample MGYA00237885_ERZ534234 | MGnify/ENA primary metagenome ERZ534234 (study PRJEB26413, sample SAMN06343907) | marine metagenome | isolation source: coastal waters | place: Atlantic Ocean: West Antarctic... | reverse complement strand
TGAGTGCAATATTTCCAGTCGCAACCTAACATTACTACTTGAGCGTTTTGTTTCTCAAGCCACTCGAAAACACTGTCAAAACCGCCAAAATGACAAAACAGTTTTGTCACATATTATGACGTACTTTTGTCGTCAGAAAAGTTGCTTTAAGCCTCTTTGCAAAGTCCGAACGCTTACTTCGAGACCGTCTACTTCTTTGATTTTAGCAATAGCTTCTTTCCATGACGGCTTCTTATCGAGTGAAAAATGTTTCATAAAGGATTTGGCGGCGGCTATACTGATATTAGGCCTTCCAACATTGTTCGTAGTTAGTGGCGGCTTTGTCTCGTAATCTTCCTCATCAAGATTAAGGGCTTCGCATATTAACTTCAGAACAAATTTTTCGCGAAGTCGAGTTGGTGAAAGCCGCTCAGCAACGGAATCAAGTACGCAAATTGCCCAACCTTCAAATGGTTTTATTGAACATTCTTTTACTCGAAGCGTTTCTGTCGACATATATCCATGTGAAACGCGTTCAATTTTCTGAAAAACGTCAAGCGAGATGCAATAGATATCTCTGTCATAGTAGTAGTTAGTACTGCAAAAGCCACAATCATTTCTTAACTCCCACCAAGGGTCTTTTTTCGCGCGTTTTAAGTCATCTATTTTCGTCAAGCGCTCTGGATAGATTCTTGTCGAATCATAGTGCCTGAATTCATTATCAAAAAACTCTGGTGTAGAGTTTAAGATAAGATTGAAGTTTGTATCTGATTTAAAAAATTCGACATCAAAATCAAATATAATTAAATTAATTGAGATTAAAATTTGAATGAAAATTTTTACTTTGGCTGATAACAACAAAATATCGTCAAGTAATGAAAGTGAACAAGTTAAAATTAATAAAAATAAAATTTTCAAATTTATTGAGAAAATACTTTCATCATAAAAAAAGAATGAGATAAATAGAGCAATTAAAAAACCAAAAAAAAAGGCTAAGCCACCAAGGTGACTTTTGAATGAATTCCCCCATCTCTTTAAATTCTTTCTTTTTTTAAAATTGGCATTGGATATTTTTTTATAATCAACTAACAACTTTAATGAATAAAATATTAAAATTGAAGAGATAAATATAATTAGTAAGAAAATATTTAAACTAATCATTTTTCTTATAAAAATCTATAATTTTATCTATTCCATTATTCAAATTAATTTTTTTTTCAAAATTATAATTTTTTTTTATTAAACTATTGTCTGCACAAAATGTTTTAATTTCATTAGGCCTAGATTTTTTTTTCTCAACATCAAAAGAAATATTTTTTTTCTTTAATAAGCTTACAATATCATTTACCGAATAAGTTTTTTTACTTCCAATATTAATTTTTCTAAAGTTTTTACTACTAAAAATTATCTTTGTTAAAACATTGATCGTATCATCTATGAAAGTAAAATCTCTTGCCTGATCACCACGGCCTTCTATATATATTTTTTTATTTTTAATAGCATGTTTAATAAATTTTGGAATAACAGCATCAGCTCTCTCAGTCGGACCGTATGTATTAAAAAAAATTAACGAACAAATTTTCATTTTTTTTTGTCGCATTAAAAAAGTATCTATCAAATATTCTATAGCAACTTTTGAAACAGCATATGGAGAGTATGGATTATACGAGTCATTTTCTTTTAAAAATTTCTTTTTATACCCAAATATCTCGCATGAAGAAGCATTATAAAAATTTTTTACGTTAGCTTCATAAGCTGAATTTAGTAAAGAAAATGCATTTTTATAATTTTCTACAGAATCATTTAATTTATAAAATGAAGTATCTACATTTTTTCTTGCTGCAAGATGAACAATTGTATCAATATTATTTTTTTTGAGAAAACTAGTATTTAAATTTGAAACTGATTTAACTATCAAATCTTTAGGTGGCTTAATAACTGGTTTTGAAGAAAGATCATCAATTCCATAAATTTTTAATCCCTTTTTTTTTTTTAATTCTACCCAAAGTTGATGTCCTATAAAGCCTGCTGCTCCAGTGATTAAGATATTTTTCATATTTATTTTAATTTTATATTTATCATAGATGATTTATTATTACATATTAATAATTTTTCAATTTTTTTCGTTTTGTGGAAACTTTTAAATGTTGTGTTTATTTTTTTTAATAATCTAGATTAGAGCTATTATTGAGCTCTTTATACTTTTCATTAATATTACTATGTTGAGAATACTCTGTATCTCTAAATAGTTTTTTAACCCGATTTGGATATAGTTTTAAATCTAAACCAGTAAGTTTAAAGATACAAAGAGCTATATAAGCAATGATCATTGCCCCCGATTTAAGAAAAGGGATTTTGATAATTTTTTTGGTATCTTTACTAAAATAATTAATTATTTCACTTACAGACTGAACAGGAGTATCAATCGTAGAAAATCGACCTTCTAATCTAGTTTTTATTAAAAATTCTAAAAAAATTAAAAATCTAGGTAAATAAGTTAATGATTTTTTTTCAGAAATCTTTGGAATAAACGGTAAATATTTTGAGAATTGTTGCAATTTACCAATATTTGTATCATCTCGAGCAGTGTTATGATATATTGCTGAAGGTAATACTTCAGCATATTTTATCTTACTCCTATTCATTTCATTTTTAATTATATTACCTTGAATATATTTTGTGGCTTTGTAAGCGTCATCACAATTTAACTCTTTTTTATATGGAATATTTTCACCATCTAGAACAGCAAGAGAACTAATATGTAAAAAAAATGATAAATCAATATTCTCAATATTTTTTAAAAACTGTATGTGCTTATCAACATTATGAGTATAATATTCTTTTGCTGTAATTCCAAAATCAAATCTAATAGCAGCACAATTTATAACAATATCACCATTACTTAAAATGGAGTTGAATTTATTTATTTTTTCACCTATATCATATACGTAATCTGTATACTTTCCAGGTAAACAATCTACACCAATAACATCAAAACTGGTTGATAATTTTTCACATAGAGCAGATCCAACATAACCACTGCTACCTGTAACTAATATTTTCATAACTTTAATCTATTTAATTTTTTAAACAAACGCTGTGTAATGAATAATAAAGCAGTACGATTAAAATTATCTCTAAAAACTTTATAAGCTTCAATTGTATTTTTAATTATTATCATTTTATTAATAGTACTTGCCCCACCTATTGCCATGTTTGTTACAATCAAATTTGAAGTAAATACTTTTGCTTTATATTTATAAATCAAGATAAGCTGTTGATGTAAATCAGAACAAATTTTATACTTAATTGGAAATAAATATTTACATTTTTTTAAAAAAGATATTTTTACAAATGTTGAGGGATGTGGATTTTGTTGAAAGAAATATGGATATTTATTTGGATATGATGGATTCCACACAAATTCATTGCCGTTTTTAGACTTTATCATTTTTGTTGATGCAAAAAAAATATCTGGATTTGATGTCAATTTATTTGAAACTATATGTAAAATATCATTTCGATCCAACTGGTCATCTGAATTTAAAAATAAGATATAATCTCCTGATGCAATTTCTATACCTTTGTTCATCGCATCATATATGCCTTTATCTTTCTCCGACAATAAAATTGGGTTTCTTTTAGCGATTTTTTTTATTAGGTACAAAGTATCATCCGTAGAACCACCATCAATAAATATATGTTCAATATCTGTATTTAACTGCATATTGACTGACTCTATAGTTTCAGTAATTGATTTTGCAGAATTCATGCAAGTTGTAACGATACTAAATTTTATCATAAGATCTTTTTACTATTTATTTTGTAAAAAGTATCAATTGTATTTTTAATTAAATTATCAAAGTCATGTGCAAAAGTTTTAACTCTATTGGAGTTGATTTTAGACATTTTTTGATTATTCGATGATACTTTTTTTTTTTGGTTCCATATTTTAAGTAAAACCTTAGCTAATGAATGATAATTATTGTATTGAAAAAAATTAGCTTTATTGCCAGCTTGCTCCTTGTGAATATTAATATTAGAAAGTATCAGAGGAACTTTTAATGCAATACCTTCTTCTACAGTACTACTTCTGCCTTCAAATAAAGAAGGATTTAAAACAGACACACTACCAATCATTAAACACAAAACATGATCGTAAGGAATTAAACTTAGTAATAAAAACATCTTTTGAAGTTTTAATTTAATTAGAGTTTTTGAAAAATTTTTAAAATACTTTGGCTTACTTGGGTCAAGCTGTTTACCAGATGACACTATAACAATATTGTGCCCCTTCTCTTTAAGAAAATTTAGAGCCTTTATTACCAATAAATGATTCTTATGTTCCCAAAATTGGTTGGGTAGATAAAAATATTTATCAGGTAAAGAATATAGTTTCTTTACTGATTGTACTTTATTTTTATTAGGTATCTTAATTAATTGAGTAGCAAACCTGACCAAATTAGTAGATCCAATAGATTTTGGATAATAACGTTTACAATCTTTAATCGAAACAATACTGCTTAACATTATGGATCTTGCAGATGAAATTTGAGCACGAAAACCTATTTCCCGCTTACACCAAGCTATTTGAGAAAATAGATGCGGCAATGCTCTGTGTTGAAAATCTGGCATCCAAGCAATTGCTGGGATACCAAGGTTTCTGCCATAAAAATTTGCGTTCTCAAACACAATATTAATTTTTTTTTTTTTAAATAAATCTTGTATGTCCTTATCTACACCTAAAAAATAACTTTTTATCAGTGAAATATTTTTTCGAGATTTATTCATAGTGGAAGTTGTTACTATTTCTACATTCTTAATTTTAAGAAATGCATTCACTTGTTTTTTTTCAATATCTGTTCCAATAAAAATAACAGGTTGAAATTTTTTTTGTTGATGATGAGAAATTACAATAAATAAATTTTGCAAATAATTATAACCACCAGGCCAAATTTTATTACTTATAAAGGGAAATGCAATTCGTATCATTTTTTATCCATTAATTTTTTTAAACCAATTTATGTAAGAATTAATACCATCAGTTATTTTAATTTTACAAGAGAAGTTTAATTTTAATAAAAGAGTATTGTCTGCAACCAAACTAAAGGGGTCACCTTGACGTTTTTTACCTGAAAACTCAATAAAAGGTCTTTTATTTAGACTTTCTTGATCATACCACTTATCTACTATGATGTTTGCAATCTGTTTGACGGGAATTCCAACTCCAGTTCCAACATTTATAATAGATTTTCTTAATTGTTTAGTCTTATCTAACCCTATAAAAGAAAGTGCAATTACAACATCGTCGATATAAGTCCAGTCACGCAATTCTTGTCCTGTTCCACCAAGCAATAAGGGTGTCTCTTTTTTCATTAAACGCGTACATAGCTCCCATAACAACTGTTTTTTTAGTTCTGGCCCATAAACAGAAAAAAGCCTTACTATTTTAAAATCAATATTGTAATTTTTATTATAAGAATGAAATAATAGTTCCATCTCTTTTTTATGTTTACCGTATACAGAGCAAGGAGAGCAAATACTATCCTCAGAAATAGGCTTATCATATCCTAAACCATATACAGCAGCACTTGATGTAGCTATAATCTTAGTCGTTGGGGACTCAAGTCTTGCCCATTCTAACAATTCATTTGCACTAGTTACATTTTTAAAAAAATCTTCTTCTGGATTTTGTATTGCTTTTGAAACTGTTGAACCACCTGCTAGATGGAAAATTATATCAGGTTTTTTTCTAGAATAAATTTTTCGAAGATTTATTATATTTACATCATTATTAAACCATTTTTTAACACCCCATTTGTTAGCTTCATTATAAGACCATTTACCATGTCCTAACCCAGTAACTTTATGTCCTAATTTTGTTAGATGTAAGGATAAATGTTTCCCAATAAATCCGTAAGCTCCAGTAACAAGTATATCAGACATATTTATTCACTAATTCTTGAAATTATTATTAAATATTAAAAATGAAATATCTTATTATAATTTATAATATTATCTCTTAAAAATCTATTTCAACTCCATTTGTTTAGAAAATATTTAATTTTAGAGTAAAAGTTTAAATTATGATACTTTTTAAAGTAAAAAAAAATCTCAGAATTAGGAAATGCTCCTAAATTATAAATTTTTGATTTTGCTAAATTAATCTTATGAGAAAAAGCTTTACTTGAGTTATGTGTTCGAAACTTGTCAGAAAAACCAATATTCTTAATCATTGAACACTTGGGTGTTAAAGAAAATGCTGAATGTAAAAATTGATAGTGACACCATCGTATTGCCCAAGAATCTATTTTTCCTAAATATTGAAGTTCAAGCATCCTAAATAAATCATCTCCACCCTCTTCAAATTTTTTTATTTTATTCTTATCTTTTTTAAATTGATTAAAGTTTTTCATTGACCAGTCTACTTTATTCCATCGATTTGACCATGTTGCCCAACCCCAAGAGGTTGAGCGCAGAGATAAAAATACCTCTTCTTTGTAATTCTTTGGGTAATTTATGGGTGGACTATAACCTGATATGGACCAAATATATTTATTTTTCTTATAAAAATTTAATGAATTATTCATAAAATCTAAAAAATGTGACGAAACAATTAAGTCATCTTCAAGTATTATAGCTTTACCAAATTTATTAATAACTGAAGTTACGCCTTTAATAATTGAATTAGCTAAGCCATTGTTTTTATTTGACTCAATAATACTTACTGATTTAAAATTTTTAATTTTTTTTAAACTTTTTCTAACATTCAAAACATCATGTTCGTCTAATTTAGACTTAAAACCATCTGAAAAAATAAATAATTTTGAATTTGATGACTCTTTATTTCTTAATAGTGAATAAATTAACTTATCAATTTTTCTTCTGTAGCAAAATATAATAACGGGAGCATAATCATTCATTCTAAAATCCTATTTTCAATAACTTAATGTAGATATACAAAATTATTGAAATCTTTAATCATATCTAAATTAAGTGAAAAATTAATCATCAATAAATTATTTATTTTTGAAATTTTTTTCATCATTTATCTTATAATAGCAAGCATTAACTAATGAGGTAAATACCCAAAAATTCAAGTTAAGCAGTCCTCCAGAAAACATGGATCCGGTTAGCATTTGAATAAAAATCAAACTAATCCAACCATACTGATTATGATATTTAATTAATTGAATTGAGCAATTTATTGAGCAAATAATTATATATAAAAATATCATTAAGCCAAAAATACTTGCCCCACTGTACACGGATAGAAGAATATTGTGTGCATATTTCAAACTATAGATTGGATTAATATCAGGTAAAATTATATTTTTCTTAATTTCATCTAAGTACATTGAATAAAGTTCTAATCTAATTAAGATAGTAATATTATTTTTATCAAGTAATCTTCCCTTAAAATTAGACTCATCAGATATTAAAATATCAATGAAAAAATATAAAATAATTATAACTGCAGAAAAAAAAATAACTTTATAATTTTTAAAATAAAGTAAAAATAATGATGATACTAAAAATGAAACTAGTGGTCCTCTAGAATCAGATTCAAGTACCAGCCACAATCCTAAACAAATACCTATTAGTGATATAAATTTTCTTCTCAAAGCTAATAAATTCCATAGTGAAATCAGAGCTAACATGCATCCTACATGTCCCATCGAAATTGGGTTAAAGGATGCATATCTAAGTCTTCCTTGACCATATATGGAACTTGGATCATTTAATAAAACTAAAAATATAAATATAAATAAAAAAAATAAAAAAGGTTTTTCAAAATTTGTAATATTTTCATATTTACAAAATATCAGTGTTAGCACAGCTACAATTACTGAAGCATGTCCATAATAATATGTTAGAGAGTGATTGAGTTTATACTCATTATTTAATACTAAAGCAAAATAACTCAATATTAATGTGGTTAAAAAAATTAAAAAAATTAATTTATATATTTTAGGTAATCGAATTTTTTTTGATAAAACAATCATTATTAGAGCTATAGATATAATTACAATTTTTACATTAAATGCAATTGAAGTAGAGTTATAATTTGGAAAAAAATTCGTAAAAGTGGCTATGTAAGGACTATGTAAAATAGATAATAAAATACAAAAACTGAATAAATATTCTTGTAAATTTTTTGTTTTCATATTTATTTTTTAATTTAAATTTAATGTATTTTAGAATCAACAAGCTCGATAGTTTTATTATTATTATAAAATATAACTACTTTATGCCCTCTACATAAACGCTATCCTCACTTCGTTCATATAAATTTAAACTCTCGTGATTTTTAATTTGAGTCTCACCTTCTTTATAAACTTTAACATTACGAAACCCAAAAGACTTCAATAATAAACAAAGTGAATTATCGTCGTACATCCATTGATGATGTCTGTAACCAGTGATAAATAAATGTAACTTTTCAGGAAAAGTATTAATGGGAGGTGCTTGCACTAAGATTTCTCGCATAAAATCATCAGCATTTTCATTAATTAGATAATTGTTAATAGCTATCCTTAAATTTGGGACAGCTACTCTTAAAACACCATTTAATTCTAAAACTCTTAAAGACTCTTTTAAAAAATTTGACACTCCATCACGTGAAAGATGTTCTAACATATGAGAGGTATAAATGCATTCTACGGAATCTTTTTCTAAAGGAATTTTTTTAGTGGCATCAACATAGCTAATATTATTTTTTTTATTCCACTCTACATTATGAATTTGACTCTTATTAAGAAGTTTTAAAAACTTTGCGATAAAATATAAACAAGGAGAATTAGCTAATTTTATTGCAATACTGTTATCAAAATTAAGCCAACCTTGGATGGGTGTTGCACCACACCCAATATTAACTCTAGTTTTCATTTTTTATGAATTTTTAGTTTAATCAATTTTATACAAATATCATAAACCTTCAAGAATAAAAACTCATTGACTTTTGTAAAAATTATCAATTTTTAATTTATTTAATACAACTATTTACTAATATCTTTTTTTGTAAATCTAACAAATTCATCATTTTTTTTATTTAAGTATATATTTTCAATCCAGCCATAGGTTTTTTTTATTCCCTCATTTAATGTGTATTTATAATTCCATCCTAACTTTTCTTTAATTAAATCATTATTACTTGATCTACCTTTTACACCTTGGGGTTTATTTAGTTGATAATTTTTATTAAATTTTTTATTAGCACAATTCTCAGCAATAGAAATCAATTCGTTTATAGTTACTTTTTCATCACTTCCTATATTAATTGGTTCTGAATAATCTGAATTAAAAAGTTTTAAAACTGCATCAATACAATCATCTATGTACAAAAAACTTCTAGTTTGAGTCCCATCTCCCCATACATCTATAGTATCTTTGTTGCTTATCTTAGCTTCAATAACCTTTCTGCAAATTGCTGCTGGAGCTTTTTCTCTACCACCATCGAATGTGCCTATAGGCCCATAAATGTTATGAAAACGAGCAACTCTCGTTTCTAACCCAAAGTCTTCAGTAAAATGTCTACACATTCTCTCACTAAATAATTTTTCCCATCCATATCCATCTTCGGGCATTGCTGGATACGCATCTTTTTCTCTTAAGCCTTCAATATTTGGGTTTGTTTGTAAATTCTTATTGTATGCGCATGCACTTGAAGAAAAAAAATATTTTTTTATTTTATTTTCTTTACACGCCCTGAGAAGGTTTGTGTTAATTAAAACTGAGAGCATACACTCAGCTTTATTATTTTCTATAAAGCCTATTCCACCCATATTACAAGCAAGATTTATTACATAATCAACTCCATCTGACATTTTAAGACAGTTGTCATACTCTTGCATATTTAATGAAAAATTGTCAATATTCTCAAATTTTTGAAACCACAAATCTAATGGTTTTATATCTACTGCTTTTACCTCATTTTTGTCACTCAAAAGTCTAGCAATTAAATGGCCTCCAATAAATCCTCCACCACCAACTATTAAATATTTACTCATTATTTTTCTATTTAAACTTTTAGTATCATAACCTAAATTAATTTTCAACCTCTGTAAGGGCATCATAAATAATTTGTCCATGCTTATCTGGAGAGTGATAATCTTTTAACATATTACGAGACATTCTATTTTTGATATAAATATCAATTTCACTAAACAAATCATTAATAGCTTCTGCAACTTTTTTAACATTATTTACAGGCATAGTCTTTCCTAGTTTATATTTTTCAACATAACGTCCTATTAAACCATCTTTTTGTCCTAATATTGGCAAATCAGCTTGAATAGCTTGATATAACACTCCGCTAGAGCCAAAAAAAGAATTAGTATACCCCAGCCAAACAACATCTGAAGCGACAAATGCTTCTTGCTCATCTCTTGAGTCATGAAACTTAAAAGAGGTAACTACTTTTTTACTATCAAGAAGTTTTTTTATTTTTTTAGACCTGATAAGCTCAATTATTTCATCACTTGGTCTACCTGACAGCAAAATAACTAAATCATTTGGAAGATTTTCTTCTATTAATGCTGATAATAACTCATTAATGCCTTTTTTGAGATTCAAAGTTCCGTAAACTAAAATAACTTTTGCACTTTGAGAAATACCCAGATTTATTCTTGCTTTTTTTTTTGATAAATTTCCCTCTATGAGAGCAAAGTCTGGTGCAAGCATAATTTTTTTTAATGAGCTTTTATAACGTTGTTTGGAAAAATCATAAAAAAATTCATCCATAGTTATTAATTTTTGTAAAGTAGGAATTTTCAATAATCTTTGAAATAATTTATCATAAATCCAATCATAGCGACTTTCTGGTCCTAAACCCATTGTCTTTCTGTGATGTTTGGGAGACATATATAGTGCAACGAAAGGTATTTGATCGAATGGACTTCCTAAAATTTCTGTTGCTTTTGCAATCCACTCTAAATCAGACACATAAATAATATCTGGTTTGTTAATTTTTATTACCCTTAAAAATTCACGTTTTAAAATTAACCACTCTCTTATTTGTCTTAATAAAATCATCAAAGATGATGAAGATTTATTGTATTTTAATTCAGGCAAAAAAAAAGTTGGCATATCTTTTATAATTTCTGTTTTTACTGTTTGGTAGCTAGGATCAGCTACTGCTGAACGTCTAGTTAACAAAGATAATTGACAATTAAAACTTTGGAGTTTTCTTACAGCAAAACGAATATGTAAACTCATATGGTGTCCACTTCCAAATGGTTCTACAAGCATTACTTTCATAATTTTTAATTTCTTATTTATAATTTTTAATTTCTTCCTTAATTAAAACATCTAACACATCATAAAAGGAAAGGTCATATTGCCAATCTAATTTTTTTTTTGCGTCACTATTATCTCCATAAATTTCATATATTTCATTTAAACGAAATAATTCTTTGCTTTCAAAAATCTTATTTTTATTTATATGTAATTTGTTAAATACATATTCAACAATATCTCTCAATACGACTGGCTTTCCAGAACAAATTAAAATATCACATGGTGCTTGTTGCTGTAATATTTTCCACATAGCCTCTACATATTTTGGAGCAAAACCAAAATCTCTTTTTAAATCTAAATTTCCAACTACAAGTTTGTCTAATTTTCCATTTTTAATTTCGATAGAGTCTCTTATTATTTTTTTAATAAAATAATTCTTGTTTCTCAAGAAAGACTCATGATTAAACAAGATACCATTACAAATAAATAATTTAAAACAATGTCTAAATGTTTTGGCCATATAATATGAGGCCATTTTTGAAACCCCATATGGACTGATAGGTTGCATCGTAGTTTTTATGTTAATAGGCATACTTTTTGAATTGCCATACATCTCGCTACTTGAAGCTTGATAAAACTTTGTGTTTGGAGAATATAATCTTATACTTTCCAGTAAATTATTAACAGAGATTGTATTAAACATGAAAGTTTCATTTGGCTTCACAAAAGATAAACTTACAGAACTCTGAGCTGCTAGATTATAGATTTCATCTGGTTTATATTTTTGCACTATCTTAGCAACATCATTCATATTAAGTAAATCAACTTGTTCTAAATTTATATCTTTTTCTATACCAAGATATAAATGATTTGAAATTTTATCATAATCAGAGTTTCTTATGGTACCAACCACCTTGTATTTTTTTTTTAGAAGAAAGCTTGCCAAATATGATCCATCCTGACCACTTACTCCAGTTATAATTGCTGTTTTCATATTAAAATATTTTCATAAATTTTATGAGTTTGTGCAGCTGTTTTTTTCCAAGAAAATTTTTTTACTTGTTTGTATCCTTTATTTATCAAATCTTCTCTTAAATAAAGATTATCAATAACCTTTAGTACTGAATTTTTAATTGACATCTCACTACTAGGATCAAAAAAGTAAGCTCCATCACCTGCAATTTCAGGGAGTGAGCTGGTATTACTACAAATAAGAGGGCAACCACAGATAAATGATTCTAGGACAGGTATTCCGAAGCCCTCATAATGAGATGGAAAAACGAATGCTAAGGCATTTTTATAAAAATAATTTAAATTATTATCATCTAAATCATATTGTTTAATTTGATTTGATAATCCTAAATTTTTAAAAAATTTTACCGATGTATCATTAAACTTTCCACCGCCCACACATACAATGTTTAATTCTTTATCATTTTTTAAGATACCGCTAATGCTTTTAATAAATTTGTCAAAATTTTTATATCTATTTCGTGAACCTACAAATAGAAGATATTTTTTTGGAATTTTGAATATTTTACCACTAGAGCTATTGGGATCTATGGAATTTCCAAGGTAAACTACATCTATTTTTTTTTCATCTACCCCTAAAATTTTAATCAAATCATTCTTAGTATTATTAGAAATCGCTATAATTTTAGATGCTTTTTTTATTAATAATTTTTTTTTTAAAGAAATTTCTTTAGCATCTTTTATTCTATCTTGAAATTTTTCATGAGTCATGTCGTAAACGGTTAATACGAAGGGTTTATTTCCAAGATATTTTAAAAAATATGGATCATAATAAGTTGGATGAAAAATATCAAAATTTTGTTTTTTTAATTTAAAAATTGTGTTCATTTTATTTAGATAATTAAATATTCTAAATTTTCCCTTAAAATTATCATTTGGAAATAGATTTAAATGATCAGTAAATTTATAATCAGAAATGTAATGATTATTTGAAAATAACAAAGAAACTTCAGATTTAATATTAAAAACTTTATCTAATTCACTTACAAGTTCATAAAAATACCTTGAAATTCCACCATATTTTTGAAGAGTAAATATTTGATGATCGTATAAAATTTTCATTTTAAAATTTATTATTTAAATTGTTATCTTACCAACCAACATAATATTGTTTATCTATTTTTTTATTGTTTTTTTAAACAATCTTTTTTTATGCCAAGATTTGAAACTATCAATCAAATAGTATTTTTCTTCTTCAAAATAATTTTCTGAATTAAAAGGCTCATTAAATTTAGACAAATCTTCATCATGATGAATAAAAAATGCATTAGCGCCAGAAGAACTACATGCAACAAGTCTATAATCTTTTAAAAGAATCTCATAGGCTTTTAATGATGCACCAAACATAAACTCATTTGTCCACCAATTTTCACCTTCGTGGTGGGTATTTTCCTGAACAACTATATTTTTTGATGGTCCAAAAATAGGGTTATATTCTGCAACAATTAATCTTGGTTTTATTGTGTTGATAGCCTCTAATACTTGAAACGTTGAAAGTCCGATATCAATTGACAATAAATCTGGATTTATGTTATTAGAATTTTCTATTATTTTATCATTAATATTAGCTTTATTTAAATATCCAAAAACTACTTTTAATTGGTTTGCTTTTATACAGCTCTTGAAATTATCATAAATTGATTTTTTAAACTTTTCATCTCCCTCAAACCATAAACCCGACCAACCTTGTGATAAGAGAAAGGTGGTATTGCTCTCTAAGCCATTCTCGACTCCAAGTTCTATGAAAAATTTATTTTTGATTGAAATTCTATCAAATATTTCATCAATAATACCGTCTTCATCAGATTGGGAGTAAACGGTAAAACTATTTTCATTTAAATTTTTAGGTAATCTTATTTTTCTCTCTACTTTTTGGTTATTTTTAACTAAATTACAAATTAACCTATAAATTTCTTCTATCTTACTATTTGTGATAAAAACTCTAATTAATTTTAAAAAAACTTTTTTAAATAAATGCATAAAGATCCATATTATATAATTGAACGATTACTTAAAGAACAATCTATAAATTTTAAATACAATTATAATATAAGTAAATATACACCTATTAATTATCCAATATTCTCAAAACTTATTGTATATCCAGAAACAATAGAACAAACTATTGAGAGCATTAAAATTATTAAAAAATTTACAAAAGAAAAAATTTATTTTTTTGGAAATTTTTCAAACTCTATTATTCACGAAAACTCTAAAATATTAAAAGGATCAGTAATAATTACTAAAAATTTAAGAAAATTTGATATTTTTGTAAAAGAAAAATATTGTGAGGTAGAAACTGGATTTCCATTACCAAAATTTTCAAATATCTTATCTAATAAAAACTTTGAGGGATTTTCAGGTCTATTGGGAATACCTGGCAGTATTGGTGGATCAATTTATATGAATGCCGGATCTTTTGGAAATGAAATTTCAGATAAATTAATAAGTGTCAATTATCTTGATGAAAATCTTAAAATAAAAATTATAGAAAGAAAAAATATTTACTTTGATTGGAGATACAGCATATTTCAAGATAAATTAAATCAATCTATTATTTTGAGTGCTAAATTTAAACTAGACTTGGGAGATGCAAAAAATATTCAAAAACATAAGTTAAATGCACAAAGAATAAGATCAATTACTCAAGAAAAAGCTGGAAACAACTATGGAAGTGTTTTTGCTACTAAATGGATTTATAATGAGTCAAATTATAAAAATTATATATATAAAATTTTTAAAAAATTTTTAAATTTGCTCTATGTTATTTTGCTTAGTACTATGAAATTAGAGTTTACAAGAACTTTTTTAACAAAACTATTAATTAATTTTAATAAAAAATATTTTGGAATAACAAATAATAAAAATATTAAAATTTCAAATAAAAGTTTGAATTGTTTTTTAATTAAAACTAAGGACACGAAACCATCAGAATATATAAATTTTATTTCATCCTTCAAAAAAAAATTTAATCCAAAATGCAAAATTGAAATAAGAATCTATGATTAAAAAAGTTGGAATTATTACTTATCAAAATGGTAAAAATTATGGTGGCTTTTTACAAGCTTATTCATTACAAAAAATATTGGAAACAAACAAAGACGTTAAAGTTGATATAATTAATTATAAAAGTTTAAGATTTATTATTAAAGAAGTAATAACTTTATTAAATAGCAAAAACCCAATTAAAATCATCTTAAACTTTTTAAGTTTTTTTTCATACTTTATTTATAGAAAAAAATTAAATTTAAAAAAATTTACTATAATAAAAAAAAAAGCTATTAAGGAGAAGTATGCGCATACAATCTATGGTAGTGATGAGATATGGAATTTTAATAACAATTTAGTTGGATTTGATAGTTTTTATTTTGGCGATGGTTGTAATCAAAAAAAAATAGCATTTTCAGTAAGTTTTGGGACAGTAAAAGAAAATCAAAAACAGCTTCCAAAGATTAAGAAATATCTTGCTCTAGGGTTTAGGCACTTTCAAAAATCGCCTGTCCCTATGCCTCCTTCGTGGGAGAGAAAACGAGACGGCTCGATTTTCAAATGCCCTCCCCAGAAGGCGAAAGCCATACGCTAATAACGGCTCAATGTCAAGGAAAATAATTGCATTTATTTTCCTTGAACCTCTTGACATTTGGGCGGACACACCTTATAATTTGCTTATAGCAAATTATAAGGTAGGTTGAAATTAAAAGACTCCAAGAAAAAACGAAAATGAGATTTTTCATTTTCGCGC
>ENA-OSJC01001969-OSJC01001969.1-marine-metagenome-genome-assembly--contig:-NODE-1969-length-15993-cov-3.120633_pt1 | contig 15993 bp, 15 predicted proteins | sample MGYA00237885_ERZ534234 | MGnify/ENA primary metagenome ERZ534234 (study PRJEB26413, sample SAMN06343907) | marine metagenome | isolation source: coastal waters | place: Atlantic Ocean: West Antarctic... | reverse complement strand
AAAGAATTAGGTAATATCTATACACGCATTATGAACCCTACAACTGCTGTTCTTGAAGAAAGAATTGCTCAATTAGAGGGTGGTTTAGCAGCTGTTGCTGTTTCTTCAGGTCAAGCTGCATCTGCTTATGCGATTCAAAACTTGTGTCAAGCTGGTGACAACATTGTTTCGTCAACTGATCTATATGGAGGTACTTGGAATCAGTTTGCAAATACTTTCAAAAGATTGGGTATTGAGGTTAGATTTGCAGATCCTTCAGATCCATCAAATTTTGAAAAATTAACTGATGACAATACTAGAGGTTATTATGCTGAAACATTGCCTAATCCTAAATTAAACGTTTTCCCTATAGAGGAAGTTTCAAAAATAGGTTTAAAATATGGAATTCCACTTATTGTAGATAATACCGCTGCCCCATTAACGTGCAAACCAATAGAACATGGTGCAGCTATTGTTGTTCACTCTCTTACCAAGTGGATTGGTGGGCATGGGACTTCAATTGGAGGTATCATTGTAGATGGCGGTAATTTTGATTGGACTAAGTTTCCAGAAAGACAACCACTATACAATAAGCCTGAACCAAGTTATTGGGACTGGATATTGGGAGAAGTAGTTCCTCAAGTGCTAGGAGCAAATATTGCTTTTGCAGTAAGGGCTAGATTTGTATTGCTTAGGGATTTAGGGTCAAGTCTATCTCCAACAAACGCTTTTAATTTAATTCAAGGTTTGGAAACTCTGCCTTTACGTTTTAAGAAACATCAAGAAAATGCGAATCTTGTTGCAAATTTTTTACACACACACGAGAGCGTTAAGAAAGTCATCTATCCTGGATTCCATCAAGGTGAAAATAAAAATCGTACAGAAAAATATTTGAAGGATGGGAATGGTCCTTTAGTAGGTTTCGAACTTAAGGGAGGCTTAGAAGCAGGTAAAAAATTTATTGATAATTTAAATTTAATTTATCATGTAGCTAATATTGGAGATGCGAGAACTTTAGCAATTCACCCAGCATCAACAACGCATTCTCAATTATCAGAAGAAGATCAATTGCGAACCGGTGTTACAGATGGTTATATAAGACTCTCAGTTGGAATAGAAAATATAGAAGATATTTTAGGCGATATTGATCAAGCATTAAATTCAACAAATTTAAAAGTTAAAAATGTAGCTTAGTAGTTTCCTAATAAATGATTGCTACATTTTTCATAAGCAGGCATAAATTTGCCTGCTTTTTTAATTTTTTTAACAATATATTAATAGTATTTTAATAAATTATTAAATATATATAAACTATATGCCTTCTAGTCATGATTTTAAAAAAGATAAAAGAAATCGTGAAATTAAAATTTATATTAATGGGAGATATTTTTTACGAAATAAAGCATTCGTATCTGTTTTTGATTCAGGTTTTTTATTAGGAGATGGAGTTTGGACAGGCATTAGACTTCATAAAAATAAACTACTTTTTTTAAAAGAGCACATTGAAAGACTGTATGATGATGCCAAAATAATAAGTTTAAAAATTCCATTAACTAAAAAAATTTTTGGAGAGTTGGTATATAAAACTGTAAAAAAAAATAAAATGGTTAGTGATGTTCATATACGCATAATAATATCCAGGGGTATAAAATCAACTCCTTATCAAGATCCATCATTTACCATATCGCCTCCAACAATAGTAATAATTCCAGAGTACAAAAAACCTGATGATTCTTTATATAAGAAAGGATTGATTCTTAAAACAGTAAAAATAATGAGAGGTCATAAAAATGTTCAAGACCCCACTGTAAACTCATTAAGTAAACTTAATTGTATTCTTGCATGTATAGAAGCAAAAAAAAAGAAAGCTGATGAGGCGTTAATGTTTGATATAAATGGAAATATAGCAACTAATAACAGCACTCATTTTTTTTATATCAAAGATAATAATGTTTTTACATCAACAGGTAAATTTTGCGTAAAAGGAATTACCCGAAAAAACATAATTGATATATGTAAAGAAAATGACATCAAAGTTGTTCAGAAAGATTTTACTTTAAAGGATGTTATGGGTGCGGATGAAGCTTTCGTAACTGGTACATTTGCAAATATTATTCCAGTGAGACAAATAAATACTAAAAAATTTAAAGTTGATTCGTCTAACATGTCCCTTTACCTTCGCAAATTATTTATATCTAAGATAAATAAAATTGCTTCTAAATAGCCTTATGAATATTTTTATGTGGTCTGGACCAAGAAATCTTAGTACCGCTCTTATGAGATCATTTGAAAACCGCGATGATACTAATGTTTGGGATGAGCCTTTATATGCATATTATTTAAATGAAACAAAGAAAGATCATCCCATGTTCAAAGAGATAATTGAGACATATGAAATAAGTATTAATAAATTAACTAAAAAAATTATATCAAAAAATAAAGATGAAAAAATCTTTTATCAAAAACATATGAGCCACCATATACTTAGTCAAACTCCAGTAAATTGGATAACAAAAGGGACTAATGTTTTTTTAATTAGAGATCCTAAAGATGTTATATTATCATATATACAAAAAAATACCCTTAATAATTCTAATGATATTGGCTTTCCCATGCAAAGGAAATTATTTAACTTGATTAAAGATAAAGGGGAAAATCCTATTGTTGTTAATGCCGATGATTTATCTACAAACCCTAGGGATGTTTTAATTAAATTATGCTCAGAACTTAAGATTAAATTTTCTGAGAAAATGCTAACTTGGTCTAAAGGAAAAAGAGATTCTGATGGAATCTGGGAAAAAGTTTGGTATAAAAATGTTCAATCTTCAACTAATTTTGAAAAATTAAAAAAAAATAATCAAGCAATTCCTAAAGTGCATGAAAGTATATATAAAGAATGTCTAGATATTTATAATGAATTAAATTTATACAAAATTAAAAATGCAAGATAAAAATATCTTATTAGCTGCAAGTATACTTTTTAATCATAGATTAAACAAAACAGGTCTAAAAAAATTACCTAGTAATTTAAACCCTGAGACCATAGAAGAATCATACAAGATTCAAAATGAACTTAAGATATTATATTTGACGCTAAATAATAATATTTGTATAGGTAAAAAAGTTGGATGCACAAATAAATTCGCACAAGAGCAAGTTAACATCTTTGAACCCTTTTATGGAAATTTATTTTCTAAATTTTCCGATATAAGTGGATGCACTTTAAAATCTTCAAAATTTTTTAAACCTTTTATCGAACCTGAGATTTCATTTCGAATTAAAGAGGATATAAATATAAATAAAGCACCTTTTTCATATTCTGATTCTTTAAATTTATTTGATGCTATGATTCCCTCTATAGAATTAGTAGATTTTCGATTTGGTGATAACATTAAAGATGTTGGGATAAACAATTTAATTGTAACTAACGGAGCATCAGAATTTTATATACAAGGAAAAAAAACTTACAATTTAGATGAAATAAATCTTGAAAATCAAATTGTAAAATTGTTTATAAATAACAAGCTTGCTGATTCAGGAAATACAAATTTAGTTTTAGGAAATCCAATTAATTCAGCAATATGGTTAATAAATAAGCTTTCAGAGTTAGGGGAACCGATGCTTCAAGGTCAGTTAATAACGACCGGGACTTGCACTAAAGCAATCCCAATCCCATCTGATGGACCGTGCAGTGTTAAAGCAGACTTTGGCAATCTCGGATGTGTTGAATTTGAATCTATCTAAACATTTATTTAATAAATCAATGACTGCTTGCAGATATTGATATTAAACATATATCAAGTCTGATGAAAAACTTTGTTTCTATCCAAAATCTTAACAAAATTTATCCAAGTACTTTCAAAGCCTTGGATAATCTTTCTCTTGATATAGAAAAGGGAGAAATTTTTGCACTTTTAGGTCCAAATGGAGCTGGAAAATCAACACTAATTAATATTATTTGCGGAATTGTTTCAAAAACTTCTGGCAAGGTCCTAATTAATAACCATGACAATGTTAAAGACTTTAGAAAAACAAGATCTATGATTGGTGTAGTTCCTCAAGAATTAAGTTTAGAAATATTTGAAACAGTTTGGGATAATGTTTGTTATTCAAGGGGCCTTTATGGAAAATCAAATAATTTCAAGTATATAGAAGAATTACTTAAGGAACTTTCATTGTGGGATAAAAAAAATAGCTTACTTAGAGAATTATCAGGTGGGATGAAAAGACGAGTTCTTATAGCTAAAGCGCTTTCTCACGAACCATCAGTACTTTTTTTAGATGAACCAAGTGCAAGTGTAGATGTCGAATTAAGAAAAGATATGTGGAATATTATTAAAAAACTTAAAAAAAAGGGGGTAACAATCATTTTAACAACCCATTATATAGAAGAAGCGGAAGAAATTGCAGATAGAGTGGGAATTATAAATCATGGAAAAATTATTATAGTAGACAAGAAAGATGAATTAATTAAAAAATTAGGTCAAAAAAAACTTATAATTGAATTGCAAGAAAAAATTCAAGGCATTCCTGACAAGTTGAAGCACTTTAATCTTATAGTTAATGAAGATCTAAATCAAATTACGTACACATATGATACAAAGAATGAAAGAACAGGGATTACTGAATTACTTAATCTCATTAAAAGTGAAGGTTTTATTTTAAAAGATTTGAATACGGAAAAAAGCTCACTAGAGAGTATTTTTATAAATCTTGTCAAAGGAGCAAATAATGAATTACTACGGAGTTAAAGCTATTTATAATCATGAAATGAGTCGCATGAGGCGTACTCTCTTCCAAAGTTTAGCTGCTCCTCTTATTTCAACATCGCTTTATTTCATAGTTTTTGGTTCTGCTATTGGATCAAAGATTCCTGAAGTTGATGGGGTCCCTTATGGATCCTTTATTGTGCCAGGAATGATAATGCTAACACTTCTTACTCAATCAATAGCAAATGCATCATTTGGTATTTTTTTCCCTAAGTTTTCTGGAACAATTTATGAATTGCTTGCAGCTCCTATTTCTAGTTTAGAAATTATTATAGGGTTTGTTGGTGCTGCAGCCTCTAAATCATTAATCATAGGATTGATAATTATCGCTACTGCAGGAATGTTTGTAGAATTAAAAATAGCCCACCCTTTTGTAATGATTTTCTTATTAATTTTAACAGCCGTTACTTTTAGTCTATTTGGTTTTATTATTGGCTTTTGGGCTGATAACTTTGAAAAACTTCAACTAATTCCAATTCTTGTTATTACTCCGTTAGTTTTTTTAGGAGGGAGCTTTTATTCGATAAATATGCTTCCTGAATTTTGGCAAAAAGTTTCATTATTTAATCCTGTATTGTACCTGGTAAGTGGATTTAGGTGGAGTTTTTACGAGGTAGCAGATGTGAGTATATATGTAAGCATAGGTACAATCCTGTTTATGCTTTTAGCCTGCGTTATAATAATATCTGTAAGTTTTGCAAAAGGATATAAAATTAAGAATTAATGACATTAAATAAAAAAAATATTGATTTTTATCGTACAGAAGGCGTTGTTTTATTAAAGAATATTATATCAAAGGAATGGTTGAAGAAGTTAGAAAAAGGAATTGAGAAAAATTTTAAAGAACCGAGTAAATATAAATGTGTCTATGAAAAAAAAGGAAATAAAGAATTATTTTATGACGATTATTGTAATTGGCAAAGAATAAATCAGTATAAGGATTTTTTATTTAATTCGGAAATTGCAAATATAGCTTCAGAGTTAATGAACTCAAATAAAGTTAATATTTTCCATGAACATGTACTGATAAAAGAATCAGGGGCAAAAAAAACAACACCGTGGCATCAAGATCAATCTTATTATTGTGTTGAAGGACATCAAAATGTATCTTTTTGGATACCATTAGATCAAATCAAAAAGAGTAATTCTCCTGAATTTATTGCAAAATCACATAGATGGACGCACAATTTTTTACCAACAAAGTTTTTTGGAAATGATTATGAGCATATTGACAAAAATTTTGAAAAAATTCCAGATATAGAAAGTAATAGAGAAAAATATAACATTGTGTCTTATGAATTAAATCCAGGAGATCTCATTGCATTTAATTTTGCTACTGTGCATGGAGCTCCTGGAAATAAAAGTTTAGTTAGAAGAAGAGCATTTTCTGCAAGATTTACAGGAGATGATGCTAGGTATATAAAAAGAGAGGGAGAGATGTCACCGCCATTTCCTGGGCTAACACTTAAGAATGGAGATATAATGGATTGCGAAACTTTTCCTTTGGTAAAAAATATAACTTAACTGCGCCTTGCAAAGTAGATATAAATTAAAGAAGAAGCAAACATAATTAAACTATAAGTTGCAGCAGGGATTAAATAAACACCTCCTCCAAAAACAGAAGTTGCAACAACAATAGCTAAAGTTCCATTTTGCAATCCACATTCAACAATAATAGTTTTACGCTGAGAAACTCCTGAACCAAAAAACTTTGCAATGTAAAAAGCAATAATCATCATCAAGATATTTAGAATTAGTGTAATTAAGCCTGCTTGTGAAAAATAAAGAATAATATTATCTTTTTCCGCGAGAACTGCTCCTATTAAAACTATTGCAAAAAGTAATGCTGATATTTTTTTAGCGATAGGTTCAAATAAAATAGAAAAATTAGACATAAACTTTCTAAATAGAATTCCAAGAATTACTGGAATAGTAACTATAGCAAACATCTGTATTGCTATGTCTAGGATTGATATTGAAATAGAAGGATAGTTATCAACTAATAGATTAAGGGAAATTAAAACAATAAGTGGAATTGTGAAAACACTAAGTAAGCTGATTATAGCCGTTAAAGAAACTGATAAAGCGACATCACCTTTGGCAAAAGAAGTTATTATATTGGATGTTGCTCCTCCTGGAGCAGCTGCAATTAACATTACACCAATAGATAGTTCAGGTGACAAGGGCCAAATCAAAATAAGTATTAGAGCTACAATAGGTAAAATTATTATTTGAGAAAAAGCTCCAATTAAAAAATCTTTTGGCTGCTTTAAAACTCTTGAAAAATCACTAATTGATAATCCCAATCCTAAAGAAAACATAATAAATGCTAATGATAGCGGGAGGAAAATTTCTGAAATTAAACCCATACCCATTGATAGCATTAGATTCTGTGTATTTGAAAAAAAAAGTTAAAATACGTAACTTTACTAACAAAATCCCTTATAAGGATAGATAATGAATATTCAGAACATTAATAAAGATAAAATTGCAGCATGGGCTGTACATGGATTTACAGCATCTGGAGCAGTTTTAGGTTTTTTAGCAATAATCTCTATTTTAGAAAATGATTTAGTTGGTGCTTTTCTCTGGCTTGGCTTGGCCCTATTAATTGATGGAATTGATGGAACTTTAGCAAGAAAAATTGGAGTAACCGATAAAACACCAAATATAGATGGATCAACTTTAGATAATGTAATAGATTATCTTAATTATGTGATCATCCCAGCTCTAATGATTTATTGGTTTCAATTAGTTCCTCAAGGGTGGGAAATAATTTTACCGGCAGGTATATTTGCAGTTTCTCTATACACTTTTGCAAATATGAATATGAAAACATCTGATTATTATTTTTCAGGTTTCCCTGCTGTCTGGAATATTGTTGTTCTTTATTTTTATATTTTAGGATCAGATAAATGGCTTGATGGATGGATCAATGTTGGAGTTATAATACTTTTCTTTATACTGACTTTTATTCCTATTAAATTTGTACATCCATTAAGGGTAAAAAAAATAAGAAATATTACAATTTTTGCAACAATACTATGGTCTGCCACAACACTAAAATTAGTTACATCCAATTCGACAAATAATCTTTTAAACGATGAAAAAATAGTGATGTCTATTTGGGTCTTATCTAGTATTTATTTTGCAATTATATGCATTAGTCGATCTTTTAAAGATTGGGATTTATAATCTCTATTGATATAAAACAATTAATAAAAATAAATCTTTAAAAAAAAATAAAATTAATCTAATCAATGCGATGTTAACAGTATATTTTTTTATTTTGTTAAACTATTTCAGAATATAATAGCAAATGTATTTTTTTTTAATTAACAGCATTAAAATATGATAGATAAAGCTATGTATAATTTTACTCCACTTCCTTCTTTAATTGGAGGTATTATCATTGGATTTTCAGTTATTTTATATTTTTATACTACTGGCAGATTGGCAGGTATAAGTGGGATTTTAGCAAATTCAGTAACAAATAAATTAAATAGATTCTCAAACTTTTTATTTTTATTAGGTTTGATAATAGGTCCCTTAATATATTTTTTATTTAATAAAACTTCAGGAACTTTTGAAATTACGAATTCTTTAATATTGATAGTTTTAGGTGGTTTTTTAGTTGGGTTAGGAACAAGGATGGGTGGCGGTTGTACATCTGGACATGGCATTTGCGGAATAAGCAGATTCTCAATTAGGTCTATTTTTGCTACCATAATTTTTATATCATTTGGCATTATTACTGTATTTATACTTCAACAATTTGGAATTCACCTATGAAAGATAAAATTTTATCTTTAGCCTGCGGAGCTATATTTGGTGTTGGACTAGTAATTTCAGGCATGACAAACCCTGAAAAAGTAATAGGTTTTTTAAGTATAACGCACGACTGGGATGCCTCACTTATCTTTGTAATGGGGGGTGCTATACTTGTTACCACTCCGATTTTTTTTTTACTAAAATATCAAGTAAAATCACTTTTAAGTGCTAGAATAACTTTAACTGAGATTAAAAATGTAGACAGGAGACTAGTATTAGGGTCTGCCTTCTTTGGTGTAGGATGGGGGCTTGTTGGGCTTTGTCCTGGCCCTGCTATATCGTCAATAGCTTTTTTTGAACCTATTACATTTATTTTTTTAGTTTCAATGATATCAGGAATTTTATTTAATAAATATATAGCAAATTAATTAAAAATTTATTTAAAAAAAGTTTTTACAACAATAAATCCAATTGATACTGAAGGTCCAACGAATACTGCAAAAATAATGGTTCCTACTCCTACTATCCCTCCAAGTTTCCAACCAATAAATACAACGATAATTTCTATTGAACCTCTGACAAAAAATATTGGAAATTTAGTTAATTTTTGTAAACCTGTCATTAGTCCATCACGAGGTCCAGGTCCCAAATTTGAAATTAAGTAAAAACCACTACCTATGCCTACAATTATAACTCCTATAAAAGATTGAATTATTTGGAAAAAGAATTGATTAGGTTGGGGTAAATAAGGGTAAGAATAATCAAGAACGATAGATATTATTATTGCATTTAAAACAGTACCCATTCCAGGCCTTTGTTTTAAAGGAATCCATAAAAGCAAAACTATTACACTCATTAAAAAAGTCGCTAAACCAATGCTAAAGTTTGTATTTTTTGAAATCCCTTGAGCAAAAACTGTCCACGGACTAACACCTTGAGAGGATGCAATTAAAATAGTTTCACCCAAGCCAAAAAGAAATAAACCAAAAGTTAAGAATATAAATGTTTTTAATTTTGGTTTTAAATTGAACGAGTTTCGGGAACTCCAAGATAAAATTGGAACACTTCTAGTAGAGAAAATATTCTTAATCAGTTTCATTAATTCTTTTTTTATTTGTATTAAATAAAATAATAGCAACTCCAGATTCTGACAAATAAGGAACAAATAAAGCTAAAAGAATATCTCTTACTGACATGGTATTAATTCTATATTAATAATTTCATTTGAAGTTCCCAAACGCATACGTGGACCCCAGCATCCAGATCCAGAAGAGACATACAAATATGAATTTTTATTTTTATACATTCCATATCTATATTTAAATTGCAATCTAACTAAAAAATTGAATGGGAATATTTGACCATTATGTGTATGTCCTGATAACATTAAATCAACATTTTTTTTTACTTTATTCCAAATAGAGGGTTTATGAACAAGCAGAAGATTAAATTTAGATTTATCAACTAGTTCAAATAATTTACTAGCCTGATCTTCTGATGATTGTTTATCACCTATACCTATTAAATTAATATCATCGATAAAGTTCTTTTCGTTATCCAATATTGTAATCCCAAATTTACTTAATTGCTCCAGTTTAACTTCATATTCAGAAATATAATACTCATGATTGCCAGTAACAAAATAAATAGGTTTATCAATTTCATTAAATAATGAAAAATTATTAATTTTATAAGAGCTTGAATCTATTAAATCCCCCCCTATAAGTATAAAGTCATAATCAGCAGCCTGAATTATTTTTATGATTTTTTTAAGATGGGAAGTTGAATTAGTACCTAAATGGACATCACTAATAAACATAAAATTATGTTTTCGGTTAATTTTTTTGGATGATATTTTTATACTCCTCAAGAAAATAAGTCGGCCATATATGAGTGCATAGAATGAAATTAATGCAATTAAGGTTAAAGCGACAATACCCAAAAAATAATCATTGATAGGAAGAAAATACTTAAATATTAAAACAAAATTAACAATCCAAAAACTTATAAAACCTACACCCATACCTTCATAAACAAAAAACTTCAGAAGAAAGAATGTATTTTTAGATCTAAAATAAAAAATTACAAGTATACTTATTATTAGAGAATAATAGAGTGATAAACGCCCATTAGTAGTATCATTAAAAAGAAGTTCATTCAGTATCTCAAATGGATAGACATAAATAAAATAAGATATGATAAATACAATTAAATAAAATGCAGTATCTTGATAAAGTTTTCTCATGATAGAAAATTAAAAAAAATCATTATAGATAGCAATACGAGTACTATAGCAACCCAAATTGAAAGATTTTGAAAAAAATTCTTAAAATCTGAATTAGCATGAATAAAACTAGGTATAATTAATAGTAGCGCACCAAGAAAATAAATAATTAATACAAAATTATTAAAAAATAATTCCAATTAATTAATCTTTGATAAGTTCACTAATTAATAATTCGCCTTTTCCTTGGTCAGCCGCTTCCTTGTAAAATGATTTTGTCAATGAAGATAATTTTTCTGCATTAGGGAGATCTTTTAATAATTCATTTATATAAGTTAAATCTTTCAGAGTATTATTAACGCTAAAAATATAACCAGTATAATCACCTTCAATAGCTTTATCTGCGATCCTATTTAATGCACCGCTGTTTCCGCTACCAAGCCTGGCTACATCAATCAATTTTTGCATATCAATATTAAGATACTTTGCTGCTTTTAAAGTCTCAATAACAAAAGTAGCCGTACCTAAGGATAAAAAATTACTTATTAATTTTGTTTTTGCACCAATGCCAATCTCACCAAAATGAAACACATCTTTACAAAAATTCATTAAAATATCTTTGGCATCACTAATATCATTGATATCTGCACCTACTATTGCTCCTAATACACCCTCCTCAGCTTGCACAGGTCCTCCCATTACTGGGGATTCAATGTAGCGTACTTTTTTAGATTTTAACAAATTATTTGCTTCTATGGATCCAGTAGCATGATGAGTAGTGATATCAATAAAAAGTGTTCCTTGCTTTAAGTAAGGTAGGATATTTTTTATAATTTCAATTGCAATAGGGGTATTTGTAACGCATTGAATAATGACATCATTTGATGCAATATCTTTTAATGATTCAGATTCTTTCGCACCTTGGGAAACTAATTTTTCTATTGGTTTTCTATTTTTATGAGCAATTACAGATAATGAATAATTTTTTTTTAATAAATTATGGGCAATGCCATAGCCCATATAACCTGCACCTATAAATCCTATTTTATTGTTAATTTTTTCCATAATTTGTTATATTGATAAAAAAAAAAAATTCTAGATTTTTAATTCGATAGCCTCCTTCCTATCGGCAATAAATACAAAAATTACAATAATAAATAGAAAGGGGATACATATAAGATTAATAAACTGCCAGCCATATAAATTAAGAAGCAAGCCTGCAAATATAGCTCCCAAAGATTGTGTCGAGAAAACAAAAAAATCATTCAAACCTTGGGCTTTAAATTTTTCCTCATCTTTATAAGATATGATTAACAAGCTTGTTCCGGCAATAAATAAAAAATTCCATCCAACTCCCAGAAGCATTAATCCGAATAAATAATTATAAAAACTTTGATTACTAAAATTAAAAATAATACAAATTAATAAGATTAAAACTCCTGCATACATGATTTTACTGTGACCATATTTTTTTACTAAATTTCCTGTAAATAATGAAGGTATGAACATTCCAAAAATATGCATCTGAATTACAAATCCAGTTTTTCCAATACCCATATTATCAATAAGATGCATGCTGATAGGAAAAGCGTTCATTAAAAAAGACATGCAGGCATAGCCAATACCTGCTCCTACAATAGCTTGAGCAAACCTAGGTTGAGTTAGCAGTTTATAATAAGTCCTTCCTTCATGTTTATTTTTATTATTTCTATTAATTGAAATATTCTCATTTTTATAAAAAATTAAAAAAAAGAAAGGAATAATAGTTAGAAGCGCTAAAAAAACATAAGATCCCACATAGAGATTTGAGGAAATATAATTCTTTGTCAATGTTGCTATGTTGGGACCAAGTAAAGCACCAATCATGCTTGCAAATAATATATAAGATATTGCTTTAGGAATAAAATTTTTAGAAACACTCTCTGCAGCAGCAAAACGATATTGAGCAGTAAAAGCATGTCCAATTCCGATAAAAAAATTACAGAAACAATATAGAATAAATAAATTATTCAATATAGAAAAAGAGGCGATTAAAGCTGAAGAGGAAGTAATAAGTGTAGCACTCATAAAGCCAAATTTTCTGCCCTTGATACTCATTAAATATGAGGCAAAAATACTACCAAGAGAAGTGCCTATAATCATTAAAGCAATTGGCAAGGTTGCTAAAGATTTAACATCAATCATAGATGATCCAATAATTCCACTTAGAAAAACTGTTATTGGCGCAGCTGTAAAAGAAAAAATTTGTGAAAGTAAAAGGATAGATAAATTGCGATTAAACACAAATAGTCTTTATATAAAGGTGGTAAGAAGTATAATAAAATAATTTAAACATTCTTTAATAAGTTTTCTAATTCAAAACTAACTAAATCTGAATTATCTTTATTGAATGGCATTGGTGGCTTTATCTTAATAACATTATGATAAGGTCCATCAGTACTCAACAAAATACCTCGATCTCTCATTTTATTAATAATTAGTGTTGCCAATTTTTCGTTAGGATTGTTTTCTTTGTCCTTAATTAGATCAATTCCAATAAAGAGCCCTCTTCCTCTAACTTCAGAGACTAAATTAGGAAATTTAGATTTAATTTTTCTTAATGATTTTAAAAAATATGCACCTGTATTTAAAGCATTTTTTTGTAATTTTTCATTTTCAATAACTTCCAATACAGCTTTCCCGACAGAACATGAGACTGGATTACCTCCAAAAGAGTTAAAATATTCCATTCCATTATTAAATTTATTTGCTATCTCTTTAGTTGTTACAACAGCAGCCAGAGGATGTCCATTCCCCATTGGCTTTCCTAAAGTCACTATATCAGGTATGATCTCATGTTCTTCAAAAGCCCAAAAATTATTTCCTACTCTTCCAAAACCTGTTTGAACTTCGTCAACTATACATAAGGCTCCTTTTTTTTTCACAATATTAAAAATTTCTTTTAAATAATTTTTTGGCAATATAAATTGACCACCGCAACCTAAGATACTTTCAACAAAAAAACATGATAGGGTTTTCTTATTTTCATAAATATTATCAACAGTTTCTTGAACTTGATTAATATATTTATTAAGCCAGTTTTCATCAGAAAATTTCCAAATTCCTCTCATTCCATCAGGCATAGATGCAACATGAACATAGTTTTTTTTACCAAGTCCTCCTCGACCGTTATATTTGTATGGGCTCAAATCTATCAAAGCATTTGTATGGCCGTGATAAGCGTTTTCCATTACCAAAACATCTTTTGATCCAGTATAAGTCTGTGCAATTCTGTAAGCTAAATCATTAGCTTCAGAACCAGTGCAGACGAAAAAAACAGTATCTAATTTTTTAGGAAATTTATTTAATAGTTTTTCACTATAGTCATTCATAATCTTATAGAGATACCTTGTATTTGTATTGAGTTCCAAGTTCTGTTTAACCATAGCTTCGTGAACATAAGGATGTGAATGACCAACATGAGAAATATTATTTACACAATCTAAATATTCTCTTCCCCGATCATCATAAAAATATTGATTTTTGGCTTCAAGCATTTGAAGCGGTTTGCGATAAGAAATAGATAGGTTTTTACTTACTAAAGATTGTCTTTTAAATAAAATTTTGTCTATTGAAATATTGTGATTAAAAAAAGTCTTAGGAATGTTTAAAATTAAATTTGGATCAGGAGATATTTTTGTCCATAAATTTAACAGAATATCTTCTGCCACACCTGGGAAATTATTTTTTTCACCCATCATATCAACTGCAATTTGAAAGTGTAGATGAGGGGGCCAATTACCATTAATAGGATAGTTACCTATTTGAGCAATAATATCGCCTTTCTTTATTTTCTGTCCTAGAGATAAATCTTTAAGACATTTTTTGGACAGATGACCGTAGATAGTATAAAATTTAGCTAAATTATCAATCTTATGTTCAAGAATAATTGTAGGACCATAATCATATTTAAAGGCATTATTCTTCAGTATATAAACTTTCCCGTCCATAGGGGCTCTAATATTTTCGCCAGCATTTGTAAAAATGTCAATTCCAATATGAGTATCTCTTCTTTTATTAGAATTTAATTGAGATACATAATTATTACCTTGATAAACATTTCTTTTTTCCTGATATAAGCCTATCCCAATATGGGAGTTATTTTTTTGCAAAAAAATATTAATTCTTTTTGTTAGAGATATTGGTTCATGAATATAATTATTAGTAAAAAAAGATCTGCTATTAAAATTAACTATTGATTTATTAACTTTATTTAAATCAAAATCTAAAACACTGTTAAATAAATTTTTTTTTAAAAAATTTATAATTTTATTGTAATTTTCTGTAATCTGGTAATCACAAAAATTTCTTATTAAGAAAATTAGCAAATATGGATTGATATCATTCAGTTTATACAATAGTTTCCAAGCATCATTTTTACTTATACTTAGATAATCATTATGTGGAAATTTCTTTTTTTGCTTTTCTGCCATTACAACAGTAATCGACAAACGTGTTTTCACAAGAGTCATTAATGAAAATATTTCGTCAAAGCTTAGTTTGAATTTATTATGATAAGTTATAACTATATTTTCTAAAGATGAAAAAAGGTTATTTTTATTCATTAGTGCATACGATAAGGCAATAGCCAAATCATTAATTGTAGGAGCATAAATCATATCTCCATAGTCTAGCAAGCCAACAACTTCATTCTTCTTAACAACTAAATTATAATTATTTGCATCTCCGTGAGTCAAAGAATAGCGTAAATTTTTTTTATTATTTTGAACAAAGAAATTATGTTCATTAATATTATTAAGTAAGATATTTTTTTTCCTACCATTAAATAACTTTAGATCCTTTTCTAGCCACAAGATATTTGAAGGATCCCATTCAAAATCCCTAAATGCAGCCGGTTTATTTAAATTTTTTAATTCACTAGATAAGATTCCTAACATGGTTCCAAGTGATTTTTCTAAAGATGTATTATGCTTAACTAATGCATACATCTTTCCATCTACAAAATGTAAGATACGAACATAACATGATCTCCCAAGTAGATCAGAATAAGTAAAAATAGTTTTATGAATTTTTTTAGGTATAAAGGATTTAATGGAAATTCTTTTGCTTAAGCTATCTAAAATAAAATCTTGCATTAACAGCAGATCTTTTGATTCTTCTGGATTTGATATTTTAAGAACAAATGATGGTAAATTATTAAGCTTGATAAGAAAATTTTTATCTCTTTCGCTATTAAGTTTCTTAAGTATA
>ENA-OSJC01001966-OSJC01001966.1-marine-metagenome-genome-assembly--contig:-NODE-1966-length-16000-cov-5.508887_pt1 | contig 16000 bp, 16 predicted proteins | sample MGYA00237885_ERZ534234 | MGnify/ENA primary metagenome ERZ534234 (study PRJEB26413, sample SAMN06343907) | marine metagenome | isolation source: coastal waters | place: Atlantic Ocean: West Antarctic... | reverse complement strand
CTTTAAATAATTTAAAGTCTCGTGAGCATTTGCCATTACCAAAGCGAGGATCCGAAATGCTGCTATTATCAAATTTAGTTAGTTCTATAGATTTTATTTTGTACAGGCTGGAAATAAGCTCTGCTTCTATTGCTCTATTTAAAATAGCTGGTTGCGGAAATTGTTCTGAGCTATAGCCTAGATTATTAATATTATTAGCACTGAATTCTGTTATTCCCAGAGCCTTTCTTGCCTTTAGAATTGCCAGGATTATGTGATTATTGTGTAGATCAGGATCGATATTATTTGCTTTTTCAAGGCTTTCTAATCCAGAGTCTATATCTCCATTCATATGCAAAACGACACCCAAGCTACTGTGGGCTTCGGCATAGTCAGGCTTCAACACTATTGCTTGCGTGTAGCTCGCTTGAGCCTCTGCTAATCTGCCCAGATCTTTGAGTGTGACACCTAAGTTGTTGTGGGCTAGGGCATAGTCAGGCTTGAATGCTATCGCTTGCGTGTAGCTTGCTTCAGCTTCGTCTAATCTTCCTAGCTCTTGGAGCGTGATACCTAAGTTGTAGTGTGGTTCGGCAAAGCCAGGTTTCAACGCTATTGCTTGCGTGTAGCTTGCTTCAGCTTCATATAATCTTCCTAGTTCTTGGAGCGTGATACCTAAGTTGTTGTGGGCTAGGGCATAGTCAGGCTTGAATGCTATCGCTTTTGTATAACTTGCTTCAGCCTCGTCAAATCTGCCCAGTTCTTGGAGCGTGATACCTAAGTTGTAGTGGGCTTTGGCATCTTGTGGAGCTAATTCCACAGATTTTTGATTAGCATTTACTGCTTCAGATATCCTACTTGTTTGCCCTAATATTGCCCCCAGTACTTTCCAGCCAAACTGATGGTAAGGAAATTCTTGGGTTATATATACCGCTAGCTTTTCAGCATCATCGTATTGTCCAGTTTGATAGTGCTCAAGAAGTCTACTTAATTCATCTTGAGAAGGGCTCTTAGCCTTTTTTCTTTTTTTTGCTTCAGCGATCTGCTTACGCTTTTCAGAAAGTGTTAAAATTTTCATAATAATGTGATTATATTCTACTCAATTAAAGACGTATATAAATAGTTATTAAGCTAGATGATTACTGGGTGTCGCACACTAAAAACTAATGCATTTTAAATGCTAAGTGGCATACGAATTTAAAAGTGGCATACGAATTTGCTAAAAGGCTATTTGCCCACTTAATTAGTGCATAAAAACAACAAATTTCTTATTAATTAGCATGCAAATAGATAGCAAATTAATATAAATGAGCTTTAATGGTGCAAAAGAGATCATTTAGGAGTAATGTTAGTGTAATTGCTATTTTAGCGAGAGACATTTTATATTAGGAGTATATATATGTTTACAAAAAAGGTTCTAGTAGTGGCGTTATTAACATTAACTGCAAATTCATCATTTGCTGCATCTTTGGCTGATATGAAGCCTTACATTGAGGCGCAAATAAATTACCATAACCCAGATGACGTATCATCAAATACCCTTTCAGGTGCTTCGACTCACAACGGAATAACAACCAGTGCAAGTATCAGAATTGAAAATGAATACGACAATGAAACAGCTGCCGGTGTTGAATTTGGATTTAGCGTTAGTGATAATTCACGCATTGGATTTGCATATACAAGACCAGACTTTGAGCTAGATAAAATTACTCTAACAGGTACACTAACCGATGGAACAACTACACTTACAGATGCTGGAACATTTTCTCGAGATCAGTTAGCGACTGTTGGTCCCGCAGACACATTTGATAATGAAGTAAGGCTATTGTCTATGAATTACTATTATGATTTTGATCTATCGAGCGAAATTAAACCATTCCTTGGTTTTGGTGTAGGTATTGCTAATATAGAAAATGCAAAAGATAACGAATTAGCGCTTAGCTTGCATGGTGGAGCAAAATATTACCTAGCTGATAAAGTTTATCTAGGTGGAAAAGCTAGCTACTCACAAATTCAAGGGCCTACTGATGGATTTGGTTTCAAGTACGAAGATATTGATTTCTGGACAGCTACCTTAGCTTTAGGTTATGAATTCTAAGTTAAGACAATAAAAAAAACCACCTACGGGTGGTTTTTTTATGACGTAATACTAGCGATTATTTCTTTAGATTAAAGTCTTAAATACATCGTTAAAGATGGTCGCATACTAAAATACAAATGCAGTTTATTTGTTTAAGTGTAATTCAAATTGTAATACAAATTAGAGTTTACCGATAGAAGATGTAAAAAAACCCTATTAATCAAGGGTTTAATTATACAAATTGGTGGAGCTGGGGAGCACCGACTCTTCTAGTTATATCCCCTCATATCCTGTATTAAGCCAATGGAATCGCCCTACTTACAATCTTACGTAGTCCATAGTAGTCATTGTTGTGTATTACAATCTCATGTCAAGTGGTACACGAAGTGGTACACGAAGTTAAAAGTGGTACACGAATTTGCTTAAAGACTATTTGCCCACTTAATTGACTGGGGGTAAACTGGTCTTATGAAAAAACTACTACTACTCTTATTGTTAATACCTAATTTGGTGATAGCTGGAGGAATGGGAGGTTCAAAAGAAAGTGCTCCTGGAAAAAACCCATTTGAACTATTAAAAGGGGCTATAGAAAATAACTATCAATTGAAAGTGAATTCTCACCGATTAATTTATAAAAATAATCTAAATCCCTTAATTAAATTCGACAGACTGACTTTTAGTTAATCATTTGCTTCTAGTATCGATAAGAGATAATCATAGTATTCCTGTATCCGTAACTTTTTATTGTCCCAGGATATATTGTCATAACATTCTTTTAATTTTTGCTTCATCTTTATATCCGGTAATTTTTTTAGAGCTACAGCTGCATTACATCCTCTAAGTTTTTTAAAGTAACTTTTGATTTGATTTTCCCTAACACCATTATCTTCAGAGGCAGAACTTAATGACATGCCAAAGAAAGAATTATTTTTATCTCCAGCTACATTCCAGTTCTTGAGTGTAGCCATTTCAATAGCAAGATATGCAAGAAGATCTAGGTCTTTGTCATCATCTAGATAAGGGTAATCCATATCTTTAAAATATGATAACGCTTCCCTACGGATATCATCGAAAGGATTAGGCAGTCCATAAGAGTCCTCTGCTCTACTAGATGAGTCACGGGCGTACCCTTGCATTAAGCGGTCTACGGCACAATAAGCTCTATAACACCAAGCAGGCTCAAAACCTTTTAGTATTGGTTGATCATTAAATAACATTAAAGATAACTGTCCATATTGTTGTTATATCTGATGAATCATCCTTTAGTGTAATAACACCTAAATCTTCGCTATATGTGGAGTCTAACCACTCACTAGTAAAACCATGATAGGGAGAAATACGAACGAACTTCTCTGAGTCTAGCCCATCAAGATAAAGCTGATACATCAAAAGTTTCTCTTTAATCTTATTATAAATTGGACTCGCTTTATAATTCTCTTGATAATAGAGTCTAACATCTGATGATTTTATAGTTGGCCTTACTTTATCTTCTTCCTCTATAACTGATATTTCCCCGAGCCACATTGAATCATGGTCTGCCATTGCTTCATGATTACCAAGAATATATGTACCTATAACATACAAAGGCTTATCTACGATTAGGGAATGCAAAGCTTTCTGTTTAGCTACTTTCTCCAACATAGTATCAAATTCATGTAGCTTATCTTTGTATGCTTCTTTATAAATAGAAGAGACAGAATCATACTTTTTATTTACAAAGATTTTTATAAGTTCGTGCTGTAGTTTTGTAGATAAAGATAGCTGCTCATATATAATAGTTGTTTTTTTCCAATCACAAGCTACATCTAGAATATGCTTTATTATCCCCGCATGAATTGGTTTGTTAAGAGGTCGACGAAGTATATCGGCCCAATTAGCCTTTATTCTTTTTAGTACATATGACATTTTAACACTACTTACACTTTTAGAATTACTATCCGACCCTGTATCATCTAGAGTACAATTGCTTTGAAAGTGATAAACAGGACGATTGACATGTTCCCCACCTGTATTCCCTACATCATTAGTTGTGCCAACATAACATATCAATACACCCTCATCATTACAAAGCATAACGCCAAAATCAGATGTAACCTCATTTTTATGTGAGTTAGTAGTTATAGCTTTTACGCTATCAAAAGGGCGAAAGTCACACGTACTCCCTGTATAGTGTGAAACGCCTGCATGAGCATATACTTTTACCTTATGCCTATGACATACCTCTTGAATATACATGGTTGTGTTCATAGATATCCCCTCTAACTGTTTACTAAGTTTTGTATCTTTATCACTAAATATATACTTAGATGATAGTTTCATTAGTCTTCTCCCTCTAGTTTAAAAGTAATTACATCTTCATCGGTTTCTTCTACTGCTTTACCCTCTCGGATATGTGCTAACACTTGGTCGGATAGTTCAGCTTTCAGTTGGGTATCTAACTCAATACCCTCATCGGTGATTAGCACATCGTTGCCATCATCATCTTTCTTGACAATGGCAAAGGTTATGTTTTCCACATATACAAACGCTACATCTTCAGCTTTACACTTCATCACAATCCTCCTCTCGTTTACATTGATTACAAACAAAATCATCAGGGTTAGTTTCCTGATAGAAATCATCTCCACATTGCTTACACTCTACCTCCTCCGCATCTTTTAAATCAGGTGGTAAATTGCTACCCCAGTTTTCTTTTTCATTCATTACACATTCTCCTTAATTAATTGGTCAAAATAACAGTACCACCCTCTACCATCTTCGTCAGCAATCCAACACTTACGAACATCGTCAGATTGAGTAACAGTAAAAACCTCACCTATTACATCTTCATACTCTGACTTTAACCTTACTTTATCACCATCACAAAATACTTCTTCACTCATAGTAGTTCTCCTTATAGTTTAAATAATTCCCTTGTTGGTTTTGTAGAAAAAGTAAAATTATCTTTTTGTATATCTAAGCTTTTATGAATATACTCAAAGATTTTGTCAATTTCTTCTTGCTTATATTCATAGATACTTCTATTTGATGTATTGCCAATAATTCTTATCTTATCAACAATCTCATTTGTTCTTCTTTCAGCGACTTTCTTGAATCTAACTCTTCTTTCTTCTTTCTTAACTTGAGCGTTGTAATTATCGCTCATAATAGTTCTCCTAATATATAAATTACTGACAGTGTGAAAAGCACACCGACCACAAAACCTACTCGTCTTTCTTTTCTTTCGCTGATGTTTCTTCTGCTTCTTGTCATTACTTTTCTCCTTGATATTGAATTGTACAAAATTGTACATTCGGGTATCGCCTATCCGAAACCAGTAAGGCTATAGGTCTGCCTTAACTACCTTGCAGTTTTTAGGTAAGTATTTTTCCTCCCATGTTGTTACCCATAATGTTGGTATTGTTGTATCCCAATCAGGCGTTTTGCCAAATAATCCATCAGTAAATACTATGATTGCTTCGGCAGTTATATTCTCAGATGATAGATACTCAATAATACATTCAGGTCTAGTACCACCCCCACCTGTTGGCTTGAGCATAGAATGTATGTTGTCATAATTACCTGAGAATATTTGCTCCCCTGTAACCTTTGTGTCCCACCATAACACCCTCACCCTCTCAGGATTCGTAGCAGTACATATGTGTTGTAGTTCACTAGAGAATGCATCTAGTGACACTGCACCCGAACCAGATACATCTACTGATACTATGAGTTCCCCTAGTGTTTCCTTGATAGTGCTTGGTAAGTAGATGTCATTCGCTATGTGTCTTTTGCTGAAAGGTCTCCATGCATATTCTTCTGCTCCCTTTACAGTTTGACTAACAAAGTCCATAGTTACTTCTTCCCAATTAATCACAGGTTGTAACATTTCCTTGACTACTTGTGGTATATCTCCCCCTAATTTTCCTACCACCATGCCCCCCTGTCGTACTACCTCTTCAATCTTTTTGTCTAATTCTTTACGTTGTGCCTGAGACATGGGCGTTTCTTTCTCGTCTTTGCTACTACCTGTTGGTGCTCTATGCTCATCAAGAGTATTAGTCTCAGGATTTTTACCCTCTTTCTTTTGTTTCTTTAAGTCTCTAAGTACCTCATTAGTAGACCAATTGTGATACTTCTCATCATACAGTCCGCCCTCAGGCATTTTCATGAAGGGCGTTATGTACCCACCCTCTTTACTTTTTGCCTTATGACTCTTGTTAGCTTCAACAAGCATGTCATTAAGAACATAGTCTGCTGATGCATTAGTGAGTTCCGCATCTTCTTTCATCTGTGCACCAAAGCGTGTTACGTGGCGTAAAAGAATGTGTCCATTCTCATGACCGACTAAGAAGTTCACCTCATCTTGAGCTAAGTTATCTATAAATTCACGACCATAATATTTATCTATCCCATCTGTGTAAGCAGTAGGACAATTATCATCTAAGACCACACTCTTACCCATCATGATAATCCCTGACATAAGAGCAGTAATTGGGTTACTCATCAGAGTTACATGTGCTTTTTGAATTTTAGCTTCCGCTGTCATTCCATTCATTTGATTCTCCTATGTAGTATTTTAGAATAAGTCTGAGTTTTCTTCTGCCCATTTAGTTATCTCTTTGACTCCGCTTGCTATCTTCTTAGTCTTCTTAGCCTTCAAGACTTGAGTAAAGAATATAGCGTGCATTTCTCTTGATGGGAATCGAGTAACATAAGCCAACACATTCCTACAATCTTCGGCGTTCTCAATCCTATCTAACGCTTGGAATATCAACATGAGTTGAGCATTAGTATCCTCAGGTACATCAGTTGTTTGAGGATTATCAAAGATATCTTTCCAATCAGGTAATACTTTCTCTAGTGATAGAAAGGCACTGAATTGAGAAGCCGCACTCTTACCTATCGTCCCTGCTAGTGCACACATCAAGGCATTAGGTGTCATCTTATCTTTAGCTGAGATAATAACTGACGACTTAGCTAATGAGCGTGGCGAACAGAAAGATAGCTGATGTTTCTTAGGTTGGAATATGTATGGGTTGTCATCTTCATTCCCATCTTTGTAACTCGCTAAACAAGTTGGAAACATATGTACCCATGCTCTGACTAGTGGGTGTATACCATTATCAGTTGCCCATTGAATCCATGTTTTTGCATTAGGTTTTTCCATCTGTAATAAACACACACGATTACCTGCATGAGCCAACATGGTATCTCCTAGTCCATCAGTCTCATTGTTAGAGGTGCCGAATACTATCGAACCCTCAGGCAATGGGGTGTCACCAATACATCTCTCTAGCATGAGTCTAGTGAATATAACTTGTAGCATTTTTGGTGCTTTCATAAACTCATCAAGCAGTATAATTTTAGGCTTGGGCGATTCTAATTTAAAGATAGAACCATTGTAGTTCTCTAAAGATTTTGTAGCATGATTAGGTATTGTCATAGCAATGTCCGACATATCTTTTACTGGACAATCAACATACACATAATCATACTTGTCACCTAAGTCTTGCTTCATCATTTCGAGTAAAGATGTTTTACCACACCCTGCTTCCGACTGTATAATCGGAGTTAGTTCCTCACCAATAGTTGGTATGAGTGTTCTTAGTTCATTGATTGATACTTGCATTTTATTTCTCCTATATAGCAATGTACAATTTTGTACATCGTGATTAATTAAACTTACTTAAGATTGATGTTAGCTCGTCCTTCACTAACTCCCTTGTTGCTTCACCCTCTTTTAGGTGTTCGATACTTACACCACCTAATACTTTCTCTAGTGATACTACTGCTTCCACCAACGCTTTAGATTCGCTACTATCTACAGGTTGGAATTCTTGGTATGACTTGCACAGTTCTTTTGCTTTTGTGATAGTCTTATCATAGATTTTCCGCTTCTTGATAACTGTCTCCCCATTCTTATTCTTGTATTCCGAATACCCACAACAATGGGCAATATCTTTGATAACCTGTGTAACTTCTTTCGTCTGCCTTTGAACCACTCCATGTATTATTCCCTCCACTTGTTGTTGGTGCTGTTGAATTAAATCATCAGCAGTATCTTGAGCAATTGCACATCTAAAATCTTGCTCAGGTACTTCCGATACATAAAGATTACATTTGAATTTTGCTCTCACTTGCTCTACTGATGGATAGTCTTGAATGTTAAACATCTCCCCTTGACTAAACGCCATTTTAGTTTTTATGGTGTCATAGTTATCACAGAATTTGTCCAGTAACTCTTGGAACGTCTGTTCGTGATAGTTGTATTCCTGCTTAAACTTGATTAGTTCTGTAACAGGTAACAGTTGTTGCCCTTGATTCCAATCATAGGTTGAACGTTTTAACCATGTATATATTGCCTGTCTATAGTTCATTAATTCTCTGTGATGTGGATTGTTAGCTAAAAGATTCTTAGTAAACTTACCTGCATCAGCAGATGCTTTCTTTGCTGTTGTAACTTCAGAAGATATTCCTCTGTCTTGCTTAGTAGCTGACCACACATTTACATCTACTGCCACCAAAACCGCTGACGACGCTAGTGAAACAATGTGACTACTTTTCAGTTTGTTTTCCATTTGTTTCTCCTTTTTAATGAAATCGGAATGTACAAAATTGTACACTCCGACCTTGACGCTCGAAACCAGTGAGTACCTAGTATCCTGATTTCACTTCCACACAGTGCAACACTGCACAAGTGTTCTGTTTTTTGACTGCCGACATTGAAATGTACAAAATTGTACATTCCGACCTCGCAACCTCTGATTCTATAGTTTAATTTCTCACTCATTATTATAAGTATAGCATACTTTACCTTAGTTGTCAATGGTCTGATATATGTATTTTTGAGACTACTCACAAAGCGGGGGAGCAACTTAAAACTATCATTTAATATATGTTTTCGTGTTGATATATATGTGAGGGCGGGAGTTTGTATGGTCTAATACTAAATGATGTAACACCTATCTAGTTTACGTAGGGCTGGAATGTACAATTATCGTGTTCCAAAAATACCTGTGTTCCAAAACCTAATTACCTTACTAATTCTACAGAACGTGGTTGATTGCTGAGGGATAAAAAAGGTTAACTAGTTGTTTTCTTTATATATAAATATTATTTTATTATTCTATAGTTAGTCTTTTGTTCCAATGTTCCAATGTTCCAGTCATTTTTAAGGGCGTTAGGTTGCAAGTCTAATATACGTTACACTGCGAAAAGGAGACCCCTGAGGACTACCTTTTTCTCTCCCCATGTCCCCTATGTAAAACCACTGGAACATTGGAACATTTTATGTAAGCTGTTGATATCTCTAGCATAAAGCGTTCCAATCGTAGCTCAGTAAGTTGGAACATTGGCTCATGTGCGTGGAACATTCGTAGTGTCAGTTCTGATATTAATTTGATGACACTTAAGAGTGCAGCCTCGAATACGCCACACTTATAAGTGTCACCAAAGATATAATTTAATGACACGATGTAGGAAAGTACAATTTTGTACACTCGGAGGTCGGCATTATCGGGTCGGCTGGTGCGGAAGCTCGCTCGGTAGCTTACTGGTCTCGATACAGGACTGTCGTATACTACGATAATATCGTTATGATGAAAGAATGTCTCTCGTGATAATCCTTTGATGAGAACCGAAGTGGGGGCTAGCTAGGTGAGTACAAAATTGTACATTGGGGAACTCGCTCGCGACTCGCTCGCTACCTTACTGGTTTCGAAAGTCGAGACCAAAAAAAAGGGAAGAGACCGAAGTCCCTTCCCAAATTTTCTTAAACAGTGTTGCACTAAATAACTAGGATGCTATTTAGTTTTACTAGCCAATTTTTTCAAAGTAGCCCAAGCCATATTCATGGCTTCGCGTGTATCAGCGTCATAAGTTTCCTCATGAGATACTTTGTTGGCAGTGCCTAGTTGCACTTTAGAAGCTTTACTTATAACTTCAGTGAAGCGTTCTTGCCACTCAGCTGGTGGTTCAGGGGTCACATCAAACTGCTCTTTAATGACTTCAAGCATAGCAGTAGCACACCACTGTCTTGAGCGTCGTATCGAAGCATCAGTCGGTTTATGGACTGGCTCAACAAAAGCCTTTAATGATTTGTTGGCTGGATTTTCTTTCAGCGATTTTTTGCTATCAAGATTTGCTATTTTGATACCGTCATTCGTAACATGTTTCCAACACTCTACAGAGCCAAGTTGCATGGTCTCTCCACCCTTTACGAAGTCCGCTACTACATCAGTCCAAACTCCGAAAGAGTTTATACCAATAAGTTTAATGAACTTCTTACCACCTTTACTTGCGAACCCTTGACAGTAACCGTTATCCATTGCGGATATAACTTTCTCGGTTCTGTTACCTAATAACTCTTTGCAGAGTATCTTAGCGTCTATAGCTGATTTGGATTTCTCCAAGTTAGTTATAGTTGCAGGGCTAACGATTGGTAAAAGTATCTCGTATATACCATTAGCAGTATCTGCCATAGTTGAACGAGCTATTGTTGCACCAGCACATAAAGCTGTAAGAGCCTTTAGCGATGGTTGTTGCATGGATAATTTATCCATAACGTTCTCCAAAATCAGAGAAGCTAATGAGAAGTCCTTAGCTTCTCTGTAGTACACAAATCAAAGAGACATATCAAAATGATTTATCCCTGATTTGATAACTACACTTTACCAATTAAAAATCAAAATGTCTCACCTCGTTTAATCTAATGTGAAAATGTACAAAATTGTACATCGCTATACCCACCGCCCCCCTATGCACCCAAAAATTCGAAGACGACTACGGACCATACACACTCTAATATACACAAATAATCCCAAACAATTTCAAACCCACCCCCGTCACTTTACTAATGGCAAACAAAAAAATATTTTTAGCAAAAAATCTCAAAACACGAATGAGACTCAATAACACATTTAGAAACAAAGGGTTGTATACTGCGGTATGCACAATATATCTATATACACAATGCTCTTTCTTCTCCTACTTGGTTATTGCCTTTCTTTGGTTTCTTAGTTATACTCTGATTAACAGCTGCAAAGACTAATCACAAGGTGTACAGCGACACATGTCAGATAACAACCAAACGGTAGTAATGCCGCACATAGATGATGATATTCCGTTACCAAAAAACGCAACCGAAGCATTGCCTGAAATGACTGTGGCTCAAGAAATAGAAGCAAGGACTAATACAATTAAATTATTATCAGATATAACTGACGAAGTTATAGAACCAACTACAGAGGATATGGAGAAAGCCGAGGGACTAGCACAAGAGATGATGGCTAACCCTGATATCCGTCCAGAGTTTGATACTTACCCTAATGAAACAATGGCTTATCTTGCAGGCATGGTTGCCCAGACTAACTGCATGTTAGTAAAAGATATGGCAGACTTTAAACTCCACGTACTTAACCGCGCTGTACAAGAAGCAGAAACTGCTAAATCCTCAAGAGAACGTTTAGCTGCACTGCGTATGATAGGAGAGATAGATGGGGTGGATGCATTTAAGAGAAGAACAGAGATTACGCACATTACTAAGTCAGGAGAAGAGTTAGAAAAAGAACTAAGGGAAACAATAGAACAACTTAAAGGCAGAGTAGTTGAGGGTGAAGTTATAGAAGACGAAGACGAAGACGAAGATGATTAGTGAAGAGGACTTAGATTTACTACAACAATCGTTACCTAATATGTCAGATAATGAAAGACGTAAAAGCTTATCGTTATTAAAAGATTATAAGAAAGACTTAATTAAAACACAGGGTAAGGCAAACTTCTTAGATTTTATTAAGCATGTCTATCCCGATTATAAAGTAGGAGCACATCATGCAAGACTTGCTAAATTGTTTGAAGAAATTACAGATGGAAAAAGAAAACGAGTTATCGTCAATATCGCGCCTCGTCACGGAAAATCAGAACTCATATCATATCTGGCTCCGGCTTGGTTTTTGGGTAAGCATCCAACAAAAAAAGTTATTATGGCATCTCATACAGCTGACCTTGCAGTTAACTTCGGGCGTAGGGTCCGGAATCTCGTGGGCTCAGACCCTTATAAAGATGTATTCCCCGATATCAGCTTGCAAGCGGATAGTAAATCGGCTTCTCGTTGGGGTACAAACTACAATGGCGAGTATTTTGCAATTGGTGTTGGCGGTGCTTTGGCTGGTAGGGGTGCCGACCTATTCATTATTGATGACCCACACTCAGAACAAGACGCAAAACTGGGTAAATCGGATGTTTTCTTACCAGCTTGGGAATGGTTTCAGTCCGGTCCGCTTCAGCGTCTTATGCCTGGTGGTGCTATTGTTGTTGTAATGACAAGATGGTCTAAATTAGACCTAACAGGACAGATAGTTAACCAGATGATTAAGAATGATGAAGTAGACCAATGGGAAGTAGTAGAGTTTCCAGCTATATTGGAAGATAAACATGGTAATGAAGTACCATTATGGGCAGAGTTTTGGAGTATTGAGGAGTTACAGGCTAGAAGAGCTGCTATTGATACACGATATTGGAATGCTCAGTACATGCAGAACCCAACATCGGAAGAAGGAGCACTTATTAAGCGAGAATGGTGGAATATATGGGAAGAAGAGGACCCACCAACTTGTGAATTTACTATTATGACTCTAGATGCTGCACAAGAAGCTAATAATAGAGCTGATTACAACGCATTAACTACATGGGGCGTATTTTTTAACGAAGAAACAAATAACTACGCTATAATACTATTAAATGCAATAAAAAAACGACTAGAATTTCCAGAATTAAAGCAATTATGTATTGAGGAGTACCAGGATTGGGAACCTGATGCATTTATTGTAGAAAAAAAATCAAATGGCGCAGCTATTTATCAAGAATTTAGAAGAATGGGTATTCCAGTAGGTGAGTTTACTCCAGGTAAAGGACAAGATAAGATAAGTAGAGTAAATGCTGTATCTGATTTGTTTAGTGGGGGTGTAGTATGGGCTCCCGATAGACGATGGGCACATGAAGTAATAGAAGAGTGTAATGATTTTCCAGCAGGGGCAAATGATGACTTGGTGGATGCTACAACGTTGGCTTTAGCACGTTTTAGGCAGGGTGGATTTATTCGCTTGCCTAATGATGAAGAAGAAGATATACAGATGTTTAAAGGACGTAAACATAAGAGGCTATATGCAATATAATATAAGGAAAATTTTATGAAGGGCGTTAAACACTACACCAAAGATGGAAAAGAACATATGGGCTCATCTCATAAGATGAGCGATGGTACACTACACACAAATAAAGCTCACACTAAGACATCAAAGAAATTAGTACATTTTAAAGACTTATCACAAGCAGCAAAAAAAAGAGCTAAGGGATAAAATTATGGCGGATATAGATAAAGGATTATATGCAGCTCCAGTCGGAATAGACGAAGCCGCAATTGAAGAACAGGCTATTGAAATTGAAATAGAAGACCCTGAAAAAGTTACTATTAATATTGGGGATGAAGAAATAGTTATTGACCCTGATGCAATGGAAGATGATGAGTTTAATAAAAATTTAGCCGAAGACCTTGATGAAAAGTATATGGCTACTTTATCGTCTGACTTGCTAGAAGACTTTAGTAATGATGTTAACTCTAGAAAAGACTGGCTAGAAACTTATGTTGATGGCTTAGAACTTTTAGGGCTTAAAATGGAACAAAGAACCGAACCGTGGGAAGGTGCATGTGCTGTTTATCACCCATTACTCTCAGAAGCTCTAGTTAAATTCCAAGCAGAAACAATGATGGAGACTTTCCCTGCTGCGGGTCCAGTTAAAACTTCTATTGTAGGTAAAGAAACTGATGAGTGTATCGAAGCTGCTCAACGAGTTCAAGAAAATATGAACTACCAGCTTATGGATAAAATGCCTGAGTATAGACCTGAGCATGAAAGAATGTTATGGGGTTTAGGACTAGCGGGTAATGCATTTAAAAAAGTTTATTATGACCCAGCACTAGAAAGACAAGTATCTATCTTTGTACCAGCTGAAGATATGGTTGTACCTTATGGTGCATCTAATCTAGAAACAGCCGAGCGTATTACTCATGTTATGCGTAAGACAGAACAAGAAATTCATACTCTACAACATATGGGTTTTTACCGAGACGTAGAACTTGGTGAACCAGCTTATGACTTAGACGAAGTAGAGAAAAAAATAGCAGAACAAATGGGCTTCGATGCCACTAATGATGACCGATATAAAATATTAGAAATGAATGTTAACCTTGACCTAGAAGGTTATGAAGATGAAGATGATGATGGTGAAACAGGAATAGCTTTACCTTATATAGTTACTATTGATAAAGGTACACAAGAAATATTATCAGTTCGCCGTAATTGGAAACAAGAAGACAGTCAACAAAAACGTCGTGAGCATTTTGTTCACTATGGTTATATCCCAGGATTTGGTTTCTATTGCTTTGGACTAATTCACCTTATAGGTGGGTTCTCTAAATCAGGAACTATGTTACTTCGTCAGTTAGTTGATGCAGGTACACTATCAAACTTACCAGGTGGATTTAAAGCTAGAGGTTTACGAATCAAAGGCGATGATACTCCAATTGGTCCAGCTGAATGGCGAGATGTAGATGCACCATCTGGAACACTCCGTGACAACTTAATGCCACTACCATATAAAGAGCCAAGTCAAGTGCTTGCAAGTTTAATGGATAAAATTATTGAAGAAGGTAGACGTTTTGCTTCTGCTGCAGATATGAAAGTAGGAGATATGAATGCTAATTCTCCTGTAGGCACTACTCTTGCTATTTTAGAGAGAACTTTAAAAGTAATGTCAGCAGTTAATGCTCGTATTTATTACTCTATGAAAAAAGAGTTTGGACTACTTAAAAATATAATTAAAGATTACACTGACCCTGATTATAAATATGACCCAGCTACAGGAACACCTGGAGCTAAACAAGAGGATTATGATAAGGTTAATTTAATACCTGTAGCTGACCCTAATGCTGCAACAATGGCACAGAAGGTTGTACAATATCAAGCAGTTATGCAGATGGCTCAACAAAACCCTGCTATTTATGACTTAAAAGAACTTAATAAACAGATGTTAAATGTATTGGGTGTAAAAAATATAGATAAACTTATTAAGTCCGAAGATGACGCTAAACGCATAGACCCAGTATCAGAAAATATGAATGTATTAACAGGAACACCTATAAAAGCTTTTATAGAACAAGACCATGCTGCTCATTTAGAAGTGCATTTAGCGTTTATGAATGACCCTAAAGTTAGGCAAATGGTAGGTCAAAGCACTAAAGCTACAGCTATACAAGCAGCTTTAGAAGCACACATCGCAGAGCATATGGGCTTTCAATATAGACTAGAAATTGAAAAACAACTTGGTGTACCTCTTCCTCCACCAGGTGAAGTTTTACCTGTAGATATTGAAAACGAAATAGCTAGGCTTACTGCTGCAGGAGCAGAAAAACTTCTACAAAAAAATACAGCTGAAGCAGCACAACAAAAAGCTAAACAACAAGCAGAAGACCCAATAATTAAAATGCAACAAGCAGAATTAGAAATTAAAAAACAAGAAGCTCAAACTAAAGCTACTGACTTACATGCTAAAAGTTTACTTGAAGAAGCTAAATTAGAGTTTGAAAAAGAAAAAGTTGTTTCCGACTATCAAAGAGATATGGCTTTACAACAAGCTCGTTTAGATTCTGCCGCTCAAATTGCAGGAGCTCAAATAGGAGCTAAAGCTGAAATGGAACAACAACAAATAAACCTTAAAGAAGTTTTAGAAGGTGCTAAATTAGGAGCCGAAGCTATTAATAAAGAAAATGATTATAAACTTCGTGCTGAAGAATCTCAGGCGCGTAACGCGTCTCAGGTAAAAGAAGTAGAACTCAAGGATGAAACTAAACTTAACGAAAGGGAATAAAAAATGGCTAACAAAACGTTAATGCTTCTATCAACCCAG
>ENA-OSJC01001965-OSJC01001965.1-marine-metagenome-genome-assembly--contig:-NODE-1965-length-16007-cov-8.124231_pt1 | contig 16007 bp, 12 predicted proteins | sample MGYA00237885_ERZ534234 | MGnify/ENA primary metagenome ERZ534234 (study PRJEB26413, sample SAMN06343907) | marine metagenome | isolation source: coastal waters | place: Atlantic Ocean: West Antarctic... | reverse complement strand
AAGCAATTGATGCATATTTTTATCAGTAATTTCTAGATTTTTGGCTTCTGGAACACTAACAAAAAAATCTTTTATAGTATTGCTTGGATGCAGCTTAATAATTAACCTTACACTTACATTTAATGACTCTTGAATATCAATAATTGATAGAATAATATTTCTACTCTCACTAAGCATCATAGGAAGTGCTACTATAATTATTGGTAATTTTTTAGATCGCAAATCTTTAATATTGAAAACATGGGAGAATCGAAATGCAGGAGAAATTTTGACTAGCAATTTAGTGCAAACCGATTTACGAAGAGCATTTCCAGCCTTTCCTGGTACATGCATAATATCTGGAAGAGTTCTCAGAGAATACTCCAAGCATGTAGGTTGAACGCATGCGTAATACTCAGGCAAAACAAAACCTTGATAACCATGCACAGTTACTTCTTTATAATAATCTTTAAAGCCTAAATTTAATGCGCGATCAATTATTTGATTTTCATTCCAATCAACTACGCCACAAATATCAACTTGCTCTTTGGATAGTCTTCGAATAAATCTATATTTACAAATAGCTAGCATCAAAGATGGGGATGCAATATCTTTAAAATTTTCTCTTAATATAAAATTTTGAAAATCTAAACCTTTAAATTTAGGAATGTCTTTAACTTTAAATGGAATGAGAAGAGAGAAATAAATAGCATATAAATAATCAGAAATCTTTAGCCATGCTTCCTGAATAAGAAAATTATCTTTACTAGACTTAACACCTTGGCCAATTTGAAGCATTTGCCTTGGATAGTTTATGCCAACAAGAGTTGGAGCATACCACCTCACATTTATCTCATCTTCAGAAAGATAATCCTCGTGAGTCGGATAATATCGATCAACAAAAGAACCATTAGACTTAAAACTATCAATCAAAATAAAATTATCGACGAACAATATTTTTCCAGTTGGTGTCATTTTAAGGCCCATCAATCTTGACCAAAGCCAATAAACTATAGCAAGGTAAGTTGACTTAATAAAGTTAAAAATAACATGCAAATATAGATTTTTTTTATCAGATACAACCTTTACATCGGCACTGTACTTATACTTTAATAATAATTCATTAACAACTTCTGATATTTGATAGTTATCAACATAAATAACCCTTATATCATCTAATTTTTTCAGTTTTTCCTCTAGCAAACTAATCTTACAAAACAAATCAAGAAGTGGAGATGCCAAGGTATTTCTGCATGATAAATTTAGAAGCAAACTAAGCCCTTGTAACTTATTTATTCTGATTAGCTCATCAGTAAATTCACTGTATTTACCTATAACAGAGGGCTCTAATTGGTCCAATAACAATGAGTCTGAAGATGAAAGTTTCCCTCCAGTAAAAAGGTTAAATGATTTTGTTGCTTCAGTTAAATTAGAATTCATACACTCAGACTAGCAAGCAGAATCTTATAACAAATTTTATGCCCTATATCTGTAAGATGAACTCCATCAAACGTATCAATTCCCACTTTAGATATATCTATTAAGTTTCCACCTGCTTCGTCACTTATTTTTTTAACTAATTTATTTGCTTTATAAATTTGAGAATAAAAAGATTCTGGCCTATTCCTTGTAAAGCCTTTTTTACTTAAAACTTCTGGAGTATTAATAAAATATAACTTACTATTAGTATTTTTAAGCTTTTTAGCTATAGCATTTATTGAATTTTCACTAATAGAAAAAGTTCCTAGTTCTTCATTTATGCCGCTAGCTAAATTAAAATAACCGAGACTTTGATATTTATAATCAATTCCTAACTCCTCCAATTGGGATTTAATATCAAGCAAAGTATTTTTCTTTTTAGGAGTAGTATCTACAAATCCAACATTAGTTACTACTCTGCCAAATTTAATTATTGTATTATCAAAAAATGACAACAATGTAGCAACTATAGTTAAATTTAATGGCCTTGAAACAATTAAGTATGAAAACTCCATTTTTTCAAAATAACTTCTTAATAGCTCAATTAAAGAGATAGAGTTTTTTTCTACTTTAGCCCCCCTGCTATCCATAAAAATTAAGTAGTCATAATATTCTGAAGTTCTACTTTTAATTATAAAATTTTCAGGAGAGTTACTAAGCTCAGCATAACCAAGAAAAATTTCATCATTTTCTAAACGCAAGTAGGCAGCGTCATTGCTTTCAAAATAATTATATTCAGTCATTGTTTAAATTAAGTTTTTATCTTAATAATTATTATTAAGAATAGTATATTATTTATTTTAATAATAAATCTTTAATTGAACTAAAAGTTTTTATTGAATGAAGATCAGTATATTCTTTCCAATCTGTAAAGTCTGTCCATTTACTTAAGAAAATAAAATCTACGTCAAATTCTCTAGAAACTTTATAGTCATATTTACTATCTCCAATAAATAAGGCTGGATACTTTATCTTTGATAATTTAATTTCTCTATCAAAAATAACCTCCTTAGGATCTGGGCTACCAAAAATACACCCTTCAACAAATAAAGAATCTATCTTTCTATGCGAAAAAACTTCATTAATTTCATCTTGATTACCACCTGAAATAACTATCCAATCTGAACTAAGCTCCTCCCTTAATTGAAAAATACCATCAGCAATTTCACACTTTAAAAGCTCATGTTTAGTTTTTTTTGAAAAATTTAATAAAAGCTCATCAACCTTTTCTTTGCTTGCCTCACATCCAACAATATTATTTAAAAAATAATCAAATTTTTTGTACCTAGAAATACCACCATTTTTAATATGGTATTCAGCTAAATCGTTTGCTTTATCATCGCCATAAATTAGCGCAGAATCATAAAATGCATGAGTTTTTATATTATTTGAATTTAAAATTACCCCATCACAATCAAAAATTACAGTCTGATAATCATTAATTGAAAGCTTCATTGAAAAGTTCTACTTGTATTTTTTGACATTATTTCTCAATTAATTTGAAATTAAACGAATTTCCCTCTCAACCCTTTCAACATCATATGGAACATCAACTGCTATTGATGAAGTAGACACTTCTATCATTTTAATATCATAACCTAACTCTAAAAATCTTAAAATTTCTATGTCTTCAAGAAACTCAAGAGGAGTTTTAGTAGCCTCACGGGCAAAGTCTTGAAGAGCAATTTTTGGAAATGCATAAATACAAACTTGTTTCCATGCTTTGCTGAAACTATTAATCTTATCAATTGGTATAGGAGCACGACTCATATACAGCAATTGCAAATCATTACGAAATACTACTTTTGGGACGTTAATACTTCTAAAATCTTTTTCTTCTAGAATTGGGCACATGGCATTAATAATTTGACTTGGATATTTTTTTGCTTCTTCAATAACTTTTTTGATGTCCTCAGGATTAATTAAAGGCTCATCACCCTGTACATTTATAATTGTGTCAGCTTGGATTTGCTTAGAGGCCTCATGAACCCGATCTGTTCCTGTAAGACAGTCAGAACTAGTAATAAGAACTTGCATGTTATTTTTCGAACAATGGTCAGCAATTTTTTCAGAATCAGTTGCTACAAAAATTTTCGCCGAAGGAAGGACTTCTTTACATTGCTCCCAGACTCGGCGAATCATACTTTTACCTAATATATCAATTAAAGGCTTTCCTGGAAACCTACTTGACTGATATCTAGCTGGGATGATTATTGCTGTATCAATATTCATATTCATATTCATAAAGAGATTATTATGCTAATTTTTTAGAAAAAAGTGATATTTTATCTAGTATGTAGGTAGAAGGAGTAATTGCAATCAATTGAAGTGCATCAGAATTTTCCTTATACTGATTTAACATTTTAACAATCTCTAATTGGCGGGGATCCGATGATTCGTAACCATCAAAACCTGCTAAATATACTTTATCAGAGCCGCTTGAAGTAGCAATAGAAATAGCATAACCAAGGGCTAGAGGGGAATTTAGAATACACCCATTATCTGCTACACTAAAAACACCCTCCTGAATTCGAAGGCCAAAATCAAGTACTTCAACTTTTTGAAGTTTTTTATTGATGTTCTCAGGCACTCTTGATAAAGGCATTATTATTGGTTTTTTTAGTTCTTCATATTTTTCTGACTCAATTAAAATTCGAGTTTCATGACAAGTCACATATGCATCAATAATATCTATAGGAACCTCTTCATTAATATTAAGGCATAAAACAATGGGTTTATGTTTTTTTATAAAATTTTGTAATGGCTCTATATACTTTTTTGTCCCTGGCCCAGACCCCACAATTAAAACTGTTTTGCCATTTAACCATTCACTAGAAGACCATGTGCCCTTTTCACTTCCTACATTACCAGATGCAGCTCTATTCATTTTTTCAAAACTAAACGAAGGCGCTGAAGATGATTTTAAAAAATTAAGTGCCGAAAGAATATTATCAATTCCATAGCGCTCATCACTCAGCATTTCTTGAACATAAGTTGGATGAATACCATAGCTAGCTGATAAATAATAGTAAACACTTGAACCCCAATTATATTTCTTATGCAACATACCAAATTCTTCAAGAGCAATCGAGAAAAGAGCATCATAAAAGTAATTACCAAAATTATTTTTAACTAGCTCAATAAGTAAATATTCTGTTTTGGCATTACCAGCGCCTCTACCCATGCCAGCAATCGTTGAATCAATAAAAATAGCTCCAAAATCTGCAGCAGCCATAGAGTTACTTAATGCAAGGTCTTTATTATCATGAGTATGAATCCCAATTGGACCATCCCAGCCCTTCTTTATAGCTTTCATTACAGCTATAACAGATTGTGGATTCATATTTCCAAATGAGTCTGCAAAGTATAGAACCTCAATAGTTGACCAACTTGCAATTTTTTTTGATAATTTCGAAATTTCATCTTTTTCTATTGAGTCAATCTGCATTATATTAATAAAGACACGATATCCAAGATTACTAAGCATCTCTGCAATCTCAGCACACTTATCAATATCACTAGCTTTAGTGGCAATTCGAACTATGTCAACTGGAGAATTAGCTTTTTTATCAAAAAGATAATTAACCGCTCCATTTATCCCTTCTTTATATTTGATTAATTCAGAAGCATTGACCATTACCGCAATTTGAAGACTCTTTGGAAGACTGAGGGTATCAAGGTAGCTATCAGTAGAAAAAGCAAAAGCACCCATAAACTTATCTTCAGATAAAAAACGAAACCCTATCTCAACAATATCTATCTTAGCAGCAGCAACTGAAGATATATACTTCTTAACAAGATTTTCATCAAAATCCCAATTCAAATAGTAGCCACCATCCCTTAATGTGCAATCCAATGTCTGTAATTTCATTTTTTTAGTATTTCCTGCAATAATTCGTGTTAAACGACATAAATATCTTTATCCAGCAGTTTAGAGGCAATTTGACGATCAATATTACTTCTCACTTCAAAAGAAGCAAGAGGTGTATTTACTTCAAAAAGGCCAACATTAGAATTAAAAATAGATTCCTTGCGAATAAGCTCAGGATGAGAAATACAACATAGCCCCTTCAAACCAATGAATGACTTTTCCTTGAAAGCTCTAGGAGCATCTCCACTATCTATACGAGTATAGGTTGAATTTTCATTTTCTTGCCATAAAGACCCACTTTCTGACTGAGCAGCAACTAAAGTATCTAGTCCATTAATCAGAATATGATCAATCATCTCATCAACAAGCCCTTTTTTTCTAAAGGGAAAAGTCTCCTCTAAAATTACAACTAAATCTGGATATACTCCAGAATTTTCAAGGCTTAAGATAAAGTCTTTTAATACTGCATCAAGCCCAACATAAGGCATGGCTAAATTATCAGTACGTAAAAATGGACACTCGGCACCATATGATATTGCTAAATCAGCAGTTAATTGATTATTTGTACTAACAAAAACACTACTTATATATTTAGAGTCCAAGGCAGATTTAATTGTATAAGTCATCTGATGTTTTTCACCTATAAGTCTATCTTCATCTTTAATAGGAATTATGGCAACAATATTCAAACTTTTGGCATTTAATTGGGCCTTCGGCTTTAATGATGAATCCATGCTTTGAATAATTCGTACTACATTATTACATCTCTCAACATTTCCATCTTGATGAATTCCATGATAATGATATACACTTGCATCAGGGGAATAGCCTAGCTTATAGCCAAGATCCAACATTTCTTGCCCCCAGAGCCTATCCTCAATATTTGTTGTTTCATTGTCAAAAGGAGATATTTTCCAAAGAGAGCGTCGCAAGATAGAATTAGCATTATGAAAAAAACTATCCTTAACTTGAACTTTTTTATCCAATCCAAAAACTAACAGCAGATCTCTCTTATCACTTGGCGTAGAAAAAGACATTGGCTCTTGTCTCCCATATACTCCGGCATAATCATCATCCTCTTCTAACATTTTTACCAAACTTTCAAGCCAAATATTATTAACCGGAATACAGTGCGCAGAAAGACAGACAATATAATCTCCAGATGAAGCTTGAATACCAACATTTAAAGAATTTCCAGGTAAGTAGTCTTTAATTGTCACATATTTAATTCCTTTGAAAGCTTTTGATTTTTCAATAGTATTGTCTGCGCTCTCATTGTCTACAAGCACCACTTCAATATTTTTATATGTTTGACCATAAACTGCTTTTAAGCATGAAACAATCCACCGTTCTTCATTTTTTGTTCGAATAATTATTGAGCACTTTTTAGGCATTTATATATATTTAGGTTTTGATTATGTCTATTTTATTCTATCTAAAAGTGCATAATAATATACCCACTGCATTTTGTATAATTTACTAGGCTTCTTAACACACAAATCGCTATTAATAATTTTATAAAATCTATGAGAATAAGAGGCACTTTCAAATATTTCATTAATTTCTTTTCGAGATCTCCAATGCTCCGAATCTTTTGGATTAGGAGCTCTTAGATTACCCAAACTATTGAATAGTGTCTCTCTATTTCTTAAAATTGAATTTTTTATGTAGCCCAAAAATCTTTTCAAAGTCCATAATGGGGTTACTACATGATCATTAGCAATCAAGATTCTGGACTTACCAATAGGATCAATAAGGGATTTTTCAATATTATCCATCAATAATGGAATAAATTCATCAAAACAATGATGAATTGCAGCACATAGAACAACTACATCAACTTTTTCATTCAAATTAAAATTTTGAAAAGTGCCATTTATAGTTTCAAGCTTGCCTGCTGGTACTTTAAAGTGCTTTATTATGTATTTATTAATTGATCTTTTGTTTTTTGAAGGCTCTAGTAATATAACTTTTTTCACTCTTGGATGCTTTGCCATTAAAGCGCTTGTCCATCCAATTCCGCCCCCAACATCTAAAATCACAAGATTATCCTCAGTCCTATCATCCATTAATTGATTAAAGGCTTTTTCAAAATAAAATTTAAAATTTGTTGTTTTTTCAATATGATGCATAAGTAATTTATATGACTCAATTGAATCATCCACACTATAGTGATCGGCAAGAACTTCATTAACGTAACGATCAGCAATAAAACATTCTTTATCCATAATTTTTCCTTTTAAATTTCAAAAAATAAAACTAAGAAAACAATATTTAAATGTTTACTTTTTTGAGCTCATTATTTTTAATAATCTTCTTACAAGCCCCAATATAAGATTATTAAGCTTCAGATAATCCTTTTCTACTAGTTTCAAATGATTGAATAAACCTATAGAACTAGAGTCAATTTTGATTTTATTAATTTCATTATAGTTATTTTTTTTTTGAAATATGGCTCTTACCCATTCATCTCCATAAACCAGCTCAAAATCATGTCTTTCAAATAATTTTACTAAATGCTTCAGAGAAAAGTGATAATTATGCTCAAACTGTAAATATTGTAAAAAATTGTTTGAAGACTCTAAACCCATTTCTTTTGAATAGCTATCTCTTGCTTGGTTCCAGCCAATTACTCCTGGAACCTCAATAAAAACAAAACCTCCCTTACTAAGACGCTCAGATATAGATTGAACAACCATATCAAGGTCAATAACATGCTCAAGCGAATGAATTAACATAATTAAATCGAAGTTTTCTTTTTCTTTAATAGAGTCTACATCGCCTTGTATTAAATTTAAGCCCCTTTTTAATCCAGGCTCAAGAAAAGGTAGTGAAAAATCACACCCCATAACAGACTTTCCCAGGAAATGATATGGCATTAAGTTGCATCCATCTCCACACCCTATTTCTAATACTCTCTCTATTTTAGAAAATTCCCCATTTAATATATTTAATAAAAAAGAAAATCTTTTCCAAGAATAAGAGTCTAAAGAAGTTCTTCTAATAAAATTCTTCTCTGGATCACCCCATCTATCAGCTCCAAAATGTTTTTCATACAAATCATTAGGCTCTGAAATATAACTATTATTAAAAACAAAGTCACACTCCTTACACATAACTGTATTACAGAGAAATCCAACTCTATCAACCTCAGAAATTAAAAACGCCTCCTTAGAAGAGCATAATGGACAAGCATCATGGGACTTAATATTATATGAATAAGTTGAAAATTTATTTTTTTTAAGTTTTAAGCGATTGATTAAAAAATATTTTTTATATCTAAAACTTAGTAATTTTCTATTTACTTCCATACGTCACCAATTTATCATATTCAATTAAATAGTCTGATTTTTCATTATTTTTAGCTCGCATCAAAAAATCTGCTAATTTTAAATCTTTGGCAGTTTTTATAATAATTCCTGAGCTTTTAGAAACTGGATAGGTTTCAAACTTTCCACAAAATAAAGAAAAACCTTTATTCATATAATCAGATAAAAAAGCCTCTCTCTTCCACATCATTACTGAATAAACAAATGGCTGAACAGGATTCAGATCCTGAGTTTGAGCAAAAATTTCATCTTTATTATAATTAATAGATTTACCCATAAAGTTACAATGAACCTGCATTTCCTCCACTGTAATTAACGAGTCAAGATCATTTTTTAGAAAATGTCTGATTATTTTTGAAATCTCTTCACCTGTCTGAAAAGGAGCAATTGGATTAACCCAAACTACTACATCTGCCTCAGGATAAGATTCCATAAAATTTGCAACAACTGCATCACTTTTAGCTTTGGATGATCCAAGATCTTCTGGTCTATGGTAAAAATCAACTTTATAACGAGCGGCTATTTCACTAAAAATAGTATTCTCAGAATTAACAATAATTTTATCAAAAACGTCTGATTTTTTTGCTGCATCAATAGCATAACTAATCATAGGCCTACCATCTATCAAAGCAAGGTTTTTCATCTTAAGACGTGTACTGCCGTATCGTGCAGGAATCATTGCATAGATATGTAATTTAGGCATAATCAATTCTAAAAATTTAAGTCAATCCACTTATTATTCTGAGCTAAACTTTTATGAGCTGATTCAACTACAGCAGTACTAATCATTGCCTCAGAAAAAGTTGGACGATCTAATTGCATCTCATGATAAGTTAATATGCCAGAATTTATTTTATCCACATCAATCAAAAACTCCTTGATGCTATCTATTCCATAACCTCGCCATTCTTTTTTGCCAATTTTATTACCAAACTGAAAACAAAAATCAGGGTTAGGCTGTTCAAAACCATTATTATCTGATGTAATCATTATCCCTCTATCTTTTTGATTTGACTCAAACCTACCATTTGTTCCTACAAGTTTAATTTTTTGATCAGACATAGCACTAGAAGATTCAGAATCAATCCAGTTGGTTAATATTGTTTGAGTAAATAAATTACCATCTGGAAGCACCCACTCAATAAAACATTGGATCGAATCATAAGTATCAATCCCCTTATCTAAAAGCCATTTTTTTTGCCCCATAGCCATAACCCTTAATGGCGAAGCGCCCGTAACAAATCGAACTATGTCTATATAATGAACACCAAGATATTGAAGAATACTTGTTTTATCTGCCCAATCTTTAAAGATCTCCATAGGAATTGATTTCCGTTGGCTATATTCAACCCAACAATAAAGCAGCTCTCCCAAGTTCCCAGACTGGAGCTTATCTCTTATCATAAGATTGGATTTGTCATATCTTTTATGAAATTCTACAAGTGCATGCAAAGACTTCTGACTTGCCAAATTGACAAGTTTTTTTGCATCATTTAAGTTTGGTGTTAAAGGTTTGACTATTAGAACAGGCAGATTAGCATTAAGACAATCTTTTGCAACTTGAAAATGAAGATGATCAGGAACTACAATTATGGCGCAGGCTGGTCTAGGAATCTCACTTATAATTTTTTTATAAAATGAAGAATCCTTTACCCCAGGCTCTGGAAAAAATGAAACATCGGCACTGACGCCTGTTTCTCGCATCAATGAGTTTGATTTTTCCCTTAAAGCACTAGTATTATTTCCATTTGTTCCTACAAAAATAACCTTTTTTAAAGAGGAGTAATCTCTTTGCCATTCAATAATTGCAGGAAGAATTGTTCCATAGCCACTCGTTCCCCTGCCAGTTGAATACATTCCTGTACCAATAACTACAATATTCATATCATAAATCCATTAAATCGAGCCAACCCATCTCAGCATCATATTCATAAGTATATTTAGACCAAGATAAATTCTTATTTTCACTATACATATGATTTTCATTGAGCCAATTCAGGGCATATCCAAGATCTTTTTTAGAGGACACTGAATAAATTGGAGAAACATAATTTTTAACCTTATTATTCAGCATCTCTGACGCAATATGCTCATACTTATTATCAGGATCATACTGTATTACTGGAACATTATACTGAAGAGCTTCCTCAATAGTAGTTGAGGAGTAGCTTATTAAAAAATCAGCAGTCACAAGGTAGTCTTCAAAAAGTCCGTCTTCATATACATCATAACAATCAGATTGAAATAGTAAAGATTTTAAATCATCTAAGCTAAAATCTTTTTGAGAGCGAAAACGAATCGCAAAGAACAACCCATTTATTCCATCAACAGCCTTAATTAAATCATTTATATTATTTATATACTCATCTAAAGTTTCATATATCCAGGGCCTCAAAGAACCCCAACCTTTGGGAGTTCCTGCATGAACCAAAATTCTATCATTTGAATTTAATTTATATAAATTTTTCTTGAGCTTTAATCGATAATCCATATCTTGATTATTTTGTGAAATCATCAGTGGGCCAGTTATTATTTTTTTAGATATCACATTAACCTGTTTATCAAGAAATTTGTCAGCACAAGGACTTTTAATTGCTACAAAAGGATAATGAGAATTAAAAATTGTCTGAGAATGTATTGACCATTCCAGACTGGGTATAGGCTGATCTTGGGGAACATGAGATCCATGAGTGACCAATAAAGCAGGAATATTACTTTGCAAACAGATTTCACCTAATGCATATCCAACCCCAAGACTATGTTGAGAGAAAACTTTATTTGGCTTATGAACCCTCAATATCCTTTTAATACTATTTATCTCACCATTAAGATGGTGCATTTTTTTATTAAGCGTATTATCAATAAAATCAATTAATAAAATATTAATATTGGGTCCAAATATTTTTGTCTTTTTAGAGTTTATATTCAAATATTTTTTAATTTCTGTTACAGAATTATTTATTTGATTGTCGAAAATTTTATAATTTTTTGAGCTAATAATTCCAGATAGAGAAGTAAAAAAAAATATTTTACCTTTCAACATCTCTTTGACTCTTGTCTGAAGTGACTTTCGCTGAATAGACAAAAAAACAGTAAGATTTTGATTTACATTTTTTGAAATTTTTTCAATCAAATTAGGCATATTATAGGTATCTTCAAGAGCAAAAATCGATTTCCTATTTTTACTTATGATTCTAAAAAAAATAAATTGAATTTCAAAAATTAACCTCTTTAAAGAGCCCATTAATAAAACTATTAAATTATTTTTTTGAGAGTGTTTCTTTCTCTCATTGGTATAAAGGATTTCTATACTATTAAAATTTGCGTATAAAGCAACAATTTCATGTAAGAAATTATTAGCATGATTATTTTTGTAATTTAAATTTGGGATAGTAATAAACTTACTAGGCCCATATTCTTTAACGACTTTATCTATGATAAATAACATTGATAAAATATAGTTAAGATGAAAACGAAAATAAAAAATCCAAGTTTTCTCATAGGCAATACTTACATTTGCACTATCTTTAAAATTTAAAAAAGGACGAATTTCTTCTATTATCTCAAGTGACTTATTGTGAACATAATGATGACCTTGATTGCCAAAAAACTCTAAAGTTGTTTGGAATAAAATTCCTCGTTTTTTTAATTCTGAAGATACAGCAGGTACTAAAGAGATAACAATCGTATCTGATTTTATATAGCTTTCAATCAGATCAATTTCATCACAAGCCTCTATGAAAACTATGTTGGTGGACATGTTTGATTTTAAATTTTATAAAAGATTTAATTTAACATTATTTTTAATAGACATTTCAGTTAATGCATCAAATGTTGGCTGATCGAGTGGAATTCCATACTTCATCCTTTTTTCTGCACAAATTATTTGTGGATCTCCTGGCAGCATAACTGAAGCTCCCCCCGCTATTGGCTCAGCTCGAACTTCATCGGTCATTTGTTGCATATACTTAACAAATTCTTCTTGAGATATAGCTCCATCAGTTCGCATTACTATATAAAATTGACCTAAATTTCTTTGTTCTGTCATTTTAGTCGTAAACATTGCAGGAATTGATCTACCAAATGCCATGCCAGTATTAACTCCACAAAGAATATCCACCATAGAGGCTAAACCATAGCCTTTATAAGACCCTGTTGGCATAACTGCTGCTGCCTTATGAGGATCTGTTGTCGGATTTCCATCGCTATCAGCCGCAACCCCTACATCTAATTTCTTATCCATACTTCTATTAATTTTTACACGATTCCACGGAACTATACTAGTTGCCATATCAAGACAATATGGTTCATCATCTAAGCGAGGCGCCGCAAAACAGACTGGATTAGTACCAAAATAAGGTCGAGTGCCTCCATGTGATAAAATCAAGGCATCAGCATGAGTAAAAGCAAAAGCAATAAACCCTTCTCTAGCTGCTTTTAAAGCCATACTAGCCATTGCTCCTGGGTGGCTAGAATTTGACACAGCGACAGAAGCAATCCCTTGTGTTTCAGCTATATCCATAGCAACATCAATTGCTTTCATACCGGCAGCATGCCCAAATGCATTATCTGCGTCTATATGGGCTATGGATGGAAATTTATTGTTAATTTCAAAATTAGGCTTAGGGTTTTTTCTGCCACTTATTGCTGAATCAAAGTAATGTGGCAAAAGTCTAATACCATGAGAATCTACACCTCTTAAGGATGTTTCACAAAGCCCCAAACTAACTGCATTAAGAGAGTATTCATCTAGACCTGCTATTTGAAGAATCTGCTGACTAAATAAAACTAGATCATCATATTTAATTTTATTAATAATGTACTCCTATGTATTGCATATCATCTAAAAAAGAACTTCATCCTTACCATGTTCTTTTGAATAAGAATTATTTGCCATTCTAAGTACCATTTTTTTATCCGCGCCAGAGTTAAAAAACTGCAATAACAAAGTCAAGTAAAAACCAACACGTGAATGCGCCGCATAGTCTTGAAAGAAGTCATAATTATCTAAAAAGATACCCCAATCTCCAAAAGAACTATCCTTATTTCTATTTTCAGAAAATAACTTAATTTCAGACATAAGGCTATCAATTTTATTAAAAACTACTTTTTGATCAGCCCATGAATAAAAATCTTTCTCAATAGATGATAAATCAGAATAATCATAAAAAACTGAAGGTTTTTTTAGAATTGCACACTCAATAATCGATGCAGGAAGATGCTCACTAGTTATCCCTATAATTAAATCTGAAATACGTGCATATTCTGAAGGCTTTTCTCCAAAAACATCAGCAATATGTATTCTACCAGTTTGTTTAGCATCTTCTAAATATGAACCAATATTTATAAGAAGTGAATTAAAGAATTGCATTTTTTTGGGTTTAATAATTAAAGCAATCTCTTCATTATCAATTACACTTTTAAGGAGAGAAATATAGATTTTTTCAAGTTCTTTAGTATCAATACTTTGTCTTTGCCAATTCGAATTAAACTCATGGTTTGAATCTAAAAACATTATTATGGTCTTGGCGCCATTTTTTAATAAATTTTTCTTAATTCTTTCTAAGTAAAGTGATTTATTTTCAGAGATTATATTAACTTGTTGGCATCCAGATATTAATATGTTACCTATCTTAGGATTATTCTTATTGAGAATTATTTCTTTTATTTTTTGAGAAGCATTGACTCCCCATGCAAAAAATATATCTGTAGGATAATAACAATAAAATTTTCCTTTTAAGGAATCAGGATAGGATCTTTGTGAAACAAATGAAACTCCATTTAATTTATCTAATGCTATTTGTTTAACAATTGTTTCAACTCCATACTCTGTATTATCAGAATGAATCCTAATATTTAACTGTTTAAAAAAAGCGTACCAATAATTAATATCATTGATTAGAAAAGTTACTTCATTAAGAAGCCATTTTTGAGTTTTATCATATTGATTTTTCTTGTACTTTTTTTTTGAATCTAATATACTTTTACCAAGTTGAAACCTATTTTTACTTTTCCAACCTCTAAGATTTACCCATTGCAAATTATTTTCCTTAAGTTTTGATATTATAGATTCTGAATCCTTCTTACCCAAAGAAAAATATACAACTACTGATAAAGGATCTATATTTGAATCTGGAAGCCAAAAAATATTAGATCTTTTAGTTAAATCTACCCCCTCAGTAAGAAAAACTGCAATTCTTGAAGAGTTACTGGAATCTAGTAAAGTAACTTTTTGATTATTTATAAAAAAAGGACTTAAAAAAGAACTAAAAATAGCTATAGTTTTTTTTACTAAAGGTGTGAAGTTTTTCCTGATTCTTTGTGGAAAAGATAATGAACCACTAGGGTCAAAAATTATATTATCATTTTTTATAAATGAAATAGTATTTAGTAACTCTCTGCATTTAAAGCTACTCGAATCAATAATGGTAACCTCATTATTACTATAATTTTCATCATCCCATTGTTTTATTGTGAGCTGATGTGCAATAGGTAAAAACTCATAAAAAATTAATTTCCTAAAATAGAATTCAATATATTGCTTGTTAAATGATCTAACTAAATCATCATAAACCTGATACTTTGAAAGAATTTCAATACACTCATCTACAAAATCAGCAGTTAAAGAATATGCTGAATTTTTCAATAAAAGGCCACTTTTATCTCGTTTATTTCTATATTCAAGAGAATTCATTTGTTTAAAATTTTTCAAGTGCCTTATTATATTCTGGCCATTGCCCAACATCAATCCAAGAATTATCAGAAATTGGATAAACGCCTACTTTTTCACCCTTAGTAATAGCGTCCAAAATTAATTCAGGCATATCGTAATTTTTTTCTTTAGGTATGTATTTAAATATTTTGGAATTCATTATATAAAAGCCAGTATTTACTAGGTGATTAGTTTCTGGTTTCTCAATAATTCCTCTCAAACTTCCATCAGAATTTAAATCACAACTTCCATAGGGTAGTATATGTTTCATTGTTGAAACTACAACTGTAATTAAATTGTTATTTTCTTTGTGAACTCTATAGAAATCACTAAGATCAACGTCGACTAGAACATCACAATTACTAATAAAAAAATTGCTATCGATAATATTCTCAAGGAGTTTTAAGCTTCCTGCAGTTCCTAATGGCATTTTTTCATCTATGAAGTTAATAGTATATTCTTTATCTAAATCATCAAAAAAAGCCTTAATTAGCTTACTTTTATAATTTAAAGTAAGGTAAATTGAAGTACTACCATAAAAAGTAAACTTATCAATTATATGTTCAATTATTGCTTTATCATTAAGAGGTATGAGTGGCTTAGGAAGAATTTTAGTAAAAGGCTCAAGCCTTGAACC
>ENA-OSJC01001960-OSJC01001960.1-marine-metagenome-genome-assembly--contig:-NODE-1960-length-16041-cov-3.629166_pt1 | contig 16041 bp, 5 predicted proteins | sample MGYA00237885_ERZ534234 | MGnify/ENA primary metagenome ERZ534234 (study PRJEB26413, sample SAMN06343907) | marine metagenome | isolation source: coastal waters | place: Atlantic Ocean: West Antarctic... | reverse complement strand
AGACTCCTGATTTATCTGTTACAACAACCGTATAAGTTCCAGCAGTTAATCCAGTTTGTTTAGATATTGTATCGTCATTTGTATTTAAACCACTTCCTCCTACTGTTGTCCATACGTAGCTATAATTAGGGGTTCCTCCAGCAATTGTTAAAGCTATTTCTCCATTTGCTTGACCATTACATTTAATATTAACCTCATTGGCAGCACCTACTCCAAATTGTTTGTATGTTTTTACTGTGTCGGATTGAATAGACAATCCAGAATCTGGCTGATCAATTTCTGTAAAAACAACATTTTTAATACATCCGTTAGCATCAGTTATTCTCACCGTATATGTGGAACCATTAAAATTTGCTTTAACTTTTTTAAATTCGTGTTTTATACCTACTTTATTTACTGTATTTGAAGCAACTGAGGCTACTTCATTACCAAGATAATCTCTTCCAATTAATTCAAATTTATAAGTACCTCCTACGATAGATTCCTTATCAATTTTAGCAGTTATTTTAGTTTCGTCGCCAAAACAAACTAAAGGATTTACTCCGTCCTCGACCTTGGAAACTACAAGCTCTTGTGGTTGAGTTATGGTATAAGTTTTTGATACAGTACAGCCTTGTTTGTCTGTAACATCTATTTTATAATCTCCTGCAGTCAAATTTCTAAGGTTTTGATTCCCTGCTGTTCCATCTGGGATAGCTCCACCATTTGATGCAGTCCAAAGATATGTATAAGGTAAAGTACCCCCAGTTACAACAAAGTCAATTCCTTCTGTATCGCCAGTGTTGTCTCCAAAACACTTAATAGAAGTTCCATTATTATCAGGAATTACGGAGGGATTAAATTCAATAACATAACGTCTTTTAGAGTCATGATAAATATCATTCCATTTTCCATTTTGAAATTCAACATAATCTTCTCCCAGACCAAAACTACTATGAGAAAGATCACCTCTTTCATTTTCATTTGGCTCCCCTGGATTAAAACTTTGATAATTATTATTAGATACAGCAGTTAAAAGAGTTCCATCGTTCCACCTATATCCAGCCCATAATTCATTTGTGTCTTCAGCGTCTTTTAAGAGTTTAGATTCCGCTACTATATCATCTGCTCCAATCCAAAAGTTAGATGGAGTGGATGCAGCAATTAACATTTGATTTTCTGCATCAGAATTTACAGCAACTAAATAGCCTCCTAGCTCTGCAGCTTTATCCCTAGCCTCCATGTAGGTTACAGAGACATCAGAAAGATAATATTTATTACCTCCAAAATCAGGTAGAGCAGTATATCCAGTTGCACTAATTATATCCGCTGTAGGTATTGTTAGTGGAGCAGGTTCTGAAATAACATATCTTCTTGTTATTGAACAACCGCTATCATCTGTAACAGTAACATCATAAACCCCTGCCGGCAAATCTTCTTGATCACCTTTAATGGACAGATCCGCATTCAGTTTCCAAACAGGATCAGAAGCTGAAAAAGTACTCCAAGAGTAAGTATAATCTCCAGCAGCTGTTCCTCCAGTTACATCCAAATCAATTTTTCCGTTAGTTTGTCCATTACATTTCATGTGAATTCCGTCTCCATGTGGAAAACCATGTGCAGATCCATCTGGATTATTTCCGCCATTAAAATCAGCTATAATTTTTGCTGTCATCGACATAACGGCCGCAGGTTGACCAATTACTTTTAAACTAGTTTCCTTAGAGCAATTTTTAGAATCGGTAATCGTTACTTTATAACCAGTACCATCACTTGCAACCAAACCTTTAAATTCGTGGTTTAATTCAGGTTTAGGATTAGAAGATGTATTTACATCTTGACCTAGATAATTTTTTCCTGTTAATGTGTAAGTATAGGGTCCCACAGATTCCTGATCAATTTTTGCATCAAAAATCCCACTATTATCTTCTCTACATAAAATATCCGTTGTTTTTTTTATACTTACTTTAAGCTCGTTTCCTTGTTTAATTTCCCAAGAGCCGGTAGTCTTACAACCATTGGCATCTTTTACTACCACATTGTATGTTCCCGGCTTTAAGCCAGTTTGATCTTTATTATTTGCTTTAAATCCATTTCCATCAGCACTAACCGATGTATTCCAAACAATATTGTAACCAGTGCCTGCAGTGTTATCTTTATGACCAGTTGCAAAAGGAGTTCCACCACCTAAAGAAGTTATATTAATAGTTCCATCATTGGCACCAGCACAATCAATAGCTCCCACTACTCCTTTAAAACCAATAGCATCTGGCGCAATGATAGTATATACATCGGGAAATAAAATTTCACAAAATATTTGTTTGTCTGGAGTTGCATCTGTATTTAACCTAACTACTTCTTTCATTTGAAGCCTATAGTTTCCAGGCGGAATATTTTCAAAAACTGCTTTAAATCCATCTTGATCTCCGCCGTTAAAAGAATTAGTGACAGTTGGAGGATTTATTACTTTTACTGGACTAGCTGGATTTGCTATATTGAAAAGAGTGAAAATATATGGATCGCCAAAACCATTTGGATTGAAAATATTTACAGGCTGTGTCCAACCACCAAATCCTCTAAAAGTTAATTTTCCATTTACATCGCCATTACATTGAAGTGATAGAGTTGATTCAATCGATATCAGATCATGATTTAGAGGGTCAACCGCGGCTACAGTAAATTCATTTGATTTAACACAAAGACTACCATCAGTGAAAGTAAATTTATAATCCCCAAGAGGAAGATCGTTAAAAGTAATAGTATAATTCGCTAATTCAGCACCAGTGTTTCCATCTGTAGTAAATTTAGCTGTATCAAGTTGAGTTCGTATTGAAGTCTCCACGTCATCAGATGTGTCGACTGTTCCTTTTTTATCTACAGAGGATAGTACCCAAGTAATTGGATTTTTTGCACCTCTAATTCTTAAAACAGCAATACCGTTTGTATCAGTAGCACATTGTTTTCCTGCAAAAACAGTACTAGTTCCCAATTCCTTAGGAGCCGTTACAGTAAAAACACCTGTTAAAGTTCTCCCACATCCATCAGTAACCAAATAATGATGTGTAATTTCTTTTAAATCAGAGACATTAAATATGTTGCTTACTTGAGGATTAGCATTTTGAAACACTATTGTACCATTAGCATCATTCTCTCTAACAGTTAAGGTATAACCAACACACGGTTTTGAACTACTACCCATCTGCACTTCTGAAATTTTAAACTCTTGAGTTTGAGTACAAATATCCGGTTGTACTGTTAAAGTTAATGGACTTATTAAAAAATAAGTAATTTTTACATTAGATAGATTATTTATTGTAGCATTTCCATTGTTCTTGTCAAAGACTCGAACTGTAACTGTGATTGTTTTAATAGGATCTTCTTTAAAGGTAAAGGTCTTTCCAGCTTTGGTTACGTCATTAGAATCATCGTCTTTTACAGTCTTAATTTCAAAATCCCAGTTGGCAGGAATCGCTTGCTCACCAAATCCAAATTTAATATTTGCATCAGCTACATTTTGAAAAGTTGCTTTATTTAAATTTACTGTAATAGAAATATCATCATAAACACCCAGAGTTCTAGTCATGGTCCAAATATGATTAGTTGAATTATCTGCTGTGAAAGTTTTATTTTCACTAATGTTAATAAAATTTTGACTAAAGCTATAAGTTGAAAAAACTCCTAACAATAAAAAGAGTAATTGTAATTTAAATAATATGTTTTTTATTTTTTTCAAATTTTTAATCTATTTACAACCGCACGGTACTGTACCTTTTCCAAAAACGGAATCAAATTTATACGAAACTGAAATCTCAAAGACTCCTTTAGTTTTTAGCAAACTACTTAAATTTAAATCATAAGAGTATCCAAAGCTAAATCGTCTGTAATCAAAATTAGTAATAAAATTTATTGAGGTTAATTTATGAGACTTATTTGTCACTGATGTTGGGGCTAAAGTTCCAAAAACACCAAAAATAAACTCATTAATTTCAAATCTAGATCCTATATCTAACCTATCAAAACCATGAGTTCCTTGTTTCATGTAATTTAAATCAAAATATACATTATAATCATTATTGGAATACCTAGCATTTAAAGGCAATTTGTATCCTCCATGAATTGACAGAAACTTACTTAAAGTACTTCTTCCTTCAGCCTGAAAGGAGGTATTTGGATTATTTAGATGCTTGACACTTGCTCCGAACCACATATTGTCATTAAACACAAGAAAACCTGCTCCAATATCCAAAAATTTTCTATTATTGTTCAACAGCATGGGGTCTGCGCTGTCTACTCTTATGATACCCTTATTAATAATTATTTGATCTTCAAACAATAAATTAGTAAATGCAAAATCTTTATTTCCTAATCCCACAGATATAGCGGGATAAAAAAACCATTCATTACTTAACTGCACGTGGTAAGAGTAATTTAGATTAATTTGAGTAAAATTATATCTAGTCTCCGTTTCATGCTGATTCAAAACGGTCAACATCAATCCACTGTTGTAGCGTTCTATATAATTATCAAAATAAAAAAATTGGCTGTTCAAAGAATAATCTAAACCTGGCCATTGTGTTCTGTTTAAAACTCCAATTTCGGATCCAAAGCTAGCACCTGCAAAACCAGGGTTTAAAGCTTCGGGAATATTGTAAAACTGTGTAAAAACAGGGTCTTGTGAATACGAGTTTATTCCAATTAAAAGAATTAAATAAGAAAAAAAATTTCGCATAAATATTTGTTACAACTTACACTCATTAAAAATGAGCATACAACGCAAGATAAGACATTTATAAATCTTTATAAAATATATTTTTATTGTTTAAAAATTTATAAATATATTGGTTATTCCTATTTGGAAATAGATAAGGAAATTTTTTCCCAATTTTTCATTAACAGCTGAAGTTCCTTCTTCTTATTTTCATAGTTGGGGAAAAAATTATTTTGAGAAATAGTTTTTTCATATTCATTTAAAAGATTGTTATCCATTATTGAAATATCTTTTTCGATTTTAAATATTTTACTTTCAATATTATCTAATTTTTTTTTTAATGAATTGTCATTTCTATGATTAGAAATTTTCTTTTTATTTGGAGTATGTACCTTTTCTTTTTTTTCTATAGACCTAAAGTCTGTTACCTTTCTTTGTTCCAAGTAGTAATCAATATCACCAAGATGCTCTGTTGTTTTTTGGTCTTTAAATTCGTAAACTTTGTTTGTTAAGCCTTGTAAAAAATCTCTGTCGTGAGAAACAACAATTAGAGTTCCATCAAAATTATGTAGTGCCTGCTTTAAAACATTTTTTGATTTTATATCTAAATGATTGGTAGGCTCATCCATTACAAGCAAATTAAAAGGCTGAAGAAGCATTTTAGCCAGCGCCAGTCTATTTCGTTCTCCTCCAGAGAGAACTCTTACAAACTTATCCGCTTCATCTCCTTGAAATAAAAAAGAACCTAAAATGTCCCTTACTTTACTCCTATTGGTTTCATTAGCTGCATCAATCATGGTATCTAAAACAGTCTTGGAACCATCTAGGTACTCTGCTTGATTTTGCGCGAAATAACCAATTTGAACATTATGTCCCAACTTTACCTTTCCCTCCCCTTTAAGCTCTCCTACTATCATTTTTGCCAAAGTAGATTTTCCTTGTCCATTTTGACCAACAAAAGCTATTTTACTTTCTCTCTCGATAAGTAAATCAAGATTATTTAAAACATGATTTGAACCATAGCTTTTAGATAAATTTTCTATTTCTATTACCACTTTTCCAGGGCGAACAGAAACTGGAAATTTTAATTTCATCACACTGTTGTCGTCCTGATCTACTTTTATTCTTTCTATTTTATCAATTTTTTTAATTAGAGATTGAGCCATAGATGCTTTGGATGCTTTTGCTCTAAATTTCTCTATTAAACGTTCGGTTTGTTGAATTTGTTTTTCTTGATTTTTTTGAGCACTAATCTGTTGTTCTTTTATCTCATTTCTTTGAATCAAATATTTAGAATAAGGTTTATTAAAATCATATATTCTACCAAGAGAGATTTCTATTGTTCTATTGGTTACGTTATTTAAGAACATCTTATCGTGAGAAACAATAACTACAGCACCAGGAAAAGTTTTTAAAAACTGCTCCAACCAAATAATAGATTCGATATCTAGATGATTGGTAGGTTCGTCCAACAGTAAAAGATCATTATTTTGAAGAAGTAATTTAGCGAGCTCTATTCTCATTCTCCATCCACCTGAAAATGTATCTGTTTTCTTCTGAAAATCTTCTCTTTTAAAACCTAAACCATTTAATATTTTTTCCGTTTGTCCCTGATAGTTATAACCTCCAACCAGTTCATATCTATCTGTAACATCACCAAGTTCAGTGATTAAATCTAGATAAGAATCACTTTCGTAGTCTGTTCTTTCCTCTAATTTTTTATTAATATCACTTTGTTTACTTTCTAAGCTTTTTATTTCTACAAAAGCTTGATAAGCCTCCTCAAGAACAGTTCTTCCTTTATCAAAATCAATATCTTGTTTTAAAAATCCAGAAACTATGTCTTTTTCAAATGCTATGGATCCAGCATCCAACTCCATTTCTTTAGACAATAATTTTAATAAAGTAGATTTTCCAGCACCATTTTTACCAATAAGACCTACCCTGTCGCCAGAAATTAATTTAAAGGAAATTTCTTCAAACAAGTATTCCCCAGAAAAGGATACAGAAAGGTTGTGAATATTTAGCATTAAAAAAGTTAAATTTTAAAGACACGCGAAGTTAACAGAAAAATGCATTTAAGAAAATACAATTGCTTATAGTTTTTACCAACCTCTTAACAGACTAAAATGTCCTTTAAATACTCTTCCATCTTCTAGGACTATTTTAAACCAGTAATCAGTTTGTGGCATTGGATTTCCGTTAAAAGTTCCGTCCCAACCTTTTGAGAGAGGATCTAATTCTTTTAATAATTTTCCAAATCTATCAAAAATATAAATCTTGGTCTTACTTTGGTGATTTGCTGTCACTCCAACTACATTCCAATTATCTGTGAAGCCGTCTCCATTAGGTGTAAAGAATTTTTTAAAACCTATAATCCAAAAATCTAGATTTGCAATTCCACAATCATTCTTGTCTCTTACATAGATAGTATGTTTTCCAGGTCTTAAATTCTCAAATAATGTTTCATCTTGATATGGACCTGTTACATCGTCAATTGCAAATTCATAATCTCCAATTCCTAAAGTTGCTGTTGAAATAGTTATGGAATTATTTGGGCCAGATTTTAGATCTATAACTCTGGTAATATCCTTTTCTGTGATTGTAGCAATACTAGATTCTTTCATCTGAATAGTCATCGACTGAGAACAGTTTGTTCCATCGGTTGTAGTTGCAGTAACTATATACTCACCACCCGTTCCAATAGAAATACTAGAATCAATTCCAGGGATAGTAAAAGGAAATACTATACCATTTCTTGTCCAAGTATAAGTATATACTCTACTGTCTGTAGATTCTACTCCAATAGTTACTGGAGGTAAGTTTGTACAAACACTTTTAGTGTCCTCAATTCTATCAAATACAGGGAGTAAGTTAACAACTAAATTTATGGACTGATTGGCTATACATTTTCCATTAGCTTTACTTGTCATGGTTACAAGTATTGTCTGATTTGCCGAATATAAAGGATTTGGAAGAACAGCTGTTTTTTCTTTCTTTGAAGTTGTATCATCTAAATATTCAAACTCAAAATCAAATAAGTTAACATCTTGTACAACTGCTGTGTTTGGATCTGTCAACAGACTTGTTATAAGTGTTGGAGTATCAATAACAAAATTTGCTTTCCCGTTAGTATCGTCTCCATCAACATTGTCGTCACAGATTTCAATATCTGTAACTGGATGTGCAATTGGAGCAACTGTCTCAATAACCACCACATCTTGCTCAAAAGTATATGGCGGGGACTCTCCACCCCCAACTGGGTTAATTGCAAGAGGAACAGTAAAAATTAACTTATAGCTTCCCTTTTCTAAATTCTCTAAAGGAGTATCTAGTTTTTTACTTGGGCTTGTAATTGTTCTTGTTTGATCAAAACCATTAGGTCCAGTTATTTTAACATTGTAGTTAAGTGGTATAACTCTTCCACTTGGTTTATTTTTTTGATAGGTATTTTCTTTTGCTAAAACTTCGATAATTCCAAAATCAGAACCTGCACAAGTTTCTGTTGTTGTAATTGTATAGTTATCTGGAAGCGCCAGTACAAAATCATTAATTGTTATGGTGACAGTGGAGTCTTCTCTTATTCCGCTATCTCTATCTGTACTGTCTTCAATCCCATCATTTAATTTAAACTTATAACTATCTGTTCCGCTAAAATTATTGTTAGGTGTATAAATAAGTTTTTGATCTAGTGTGGTTAGAGTGTATGGAACTGCACTTATCGTTTTAGCACCCTCTGTTAAAGTTCCATTTGCTGGCAGAGTAGTAACAATATATTTTAAGTTGAGAATATTGAAAACTCTGTTTGGTAAACCATGACCACTACTGGTAAATATAGTCCCGTCTGAAGACATATCAAAGGATTCTCCCCACGATCCAGTCCCTGAAATATCCTCTCCTAATTGATTCCATGCAGTTCCATTCCAATCATAAATACTAATCTTATTTTTACTTAAGTTGGGAATCCCCAATCTTTTTCCGTCATCGGAAAGAGAAATATACCTCCAATAACTGGTTTGCGTATCATCAGTAATATCTGCTCCAATTTTAACTGGATTTATTCCAGAAATGTTGTAGACACTCACACTAGAAGTATCATATTCGCCTATAGCTAAATGCTTTCCATCTCTAGTAAGTTCTACAGTATTTCCAAAACGTCCAGTTGTTCCATCCATTTGCGCATATAAAGTCCAACTATTGTTTCCACTATTCCAGTCATAAATCCTAACTTGTCCTCTTGCGCCCTCATTCATAGAACCAAATACTATCCTGTTTCCGTTCATCGACAGGTAGACTTGTCCTGGAAATTGGTTATCAGGTGTAATAGGTTCTGGGCTTATACTAAAACTTCCTGCTCTTTTTTTCCAAACTTTTCCATCCCAATCGTATACATAAATATAACCTGCACTAAATGAGGGTATGGCGATACTATTTCCATCACCAGAAAGGTGAACTCCTCTAAATCCAAACAGATCATTTGCATTGTCTCCAAGAATTGGAGAACCAACAGCATTCCACGAAGTTCCGTCCCAATCAAAAACTTTAACATGTCCTGCGTTAATACCATTAGTAGCGTTTCTTGAACCAGCTATTGCAACGCGATTTCCATCACTTGAAATAGAAACGTATTCTCCAAAATTGTCCAGTTGGGTGTCTCCATTAAGCGTTCCACCCAACTGGTCCCAGTCTGTTCCGTTCCAATTATAAACTCGAGCGAATGAATTTTCAGAACCTGGAAAATTATAAGCCCCTAAAACAAGTCTTTTCCCATTAGAGGATATAGCTGAAGATTCCCCAAGAGTAATATTTGCGGGTTGCGGAATGTCATTCCCCATTTGACTGTGAATAGTAAAAATATCCAAAACATCTTTATCCCGTCCAATGTGAATTATTTCAACTGGTAATTCTTCTTCTGTTGTATAGTTTCCTGGATCCGATTCTGGAGCATCGTTTACATTTGTAATAATTATATTAACAGTAGCAAGTAAACTGTCATCCGTTCCATTATTTACTTTAAAATTAAATTTTTGATCTCCATAATAATCTAAATTTTCAGGTGTATAGGTAAGATCATTTGGATTAACCGTTGCGGGTAAAGCGCCAAGTGCAACTCCTCCAACTTTTAAGGTTCCTTTATCTGGTTTGGAAGTAATAATATAGGTTAAAGGTTGACTTTTAGGATCACTACCTGTTAAAACTATCGGATTATTAATAGAGCCTTCATTAAAAAATAAGGTTTGAGAGTCAGCAAGAGGAAGTGTAACCTCTACCTTAATACTAACCGTTGCTGTATTGCTATCATCAGCACTGTTTACTGCAAATTCAAATAAAGGCCATGATTTTGCTGCATTAGAACCTAAGGACATATCATTCCACATAGATCCTAGATCTCCACTAGAACTAAAAGCAAATTGCCCATAATCTTCATCTCCGTCATTGCTAAATTTACTTGGAAAATCATTAGGTTCCGTGCCTGATGCTTGACCCCACCAATTTTGATAACCCGCGTCATTTAAGGTAACTCCGTTTGTCCAAGTCCATCCTCCCCAATTTTGTGCCTCGTTACCTGGTTCAGCATATTCTGCTGAAGTATTATCATGAAAAAGACCAAGCCAAAAAAAGATTGCATTACCACCATCTCTATCTAAACCCATAAATCTTAAACCATCCCAAACCTTTTTTTCCATATCAGCATTTAAAACAATATACATTGTTGCACCCTCTATAGAATTAGTTAAATCACGAGCGTCAGTCCAGTCTATAGGTTTAAACCCTGAAACACCTGTATTTTCCTGGATTAAGAAATAAGTTTTTCCCTTTGCTTTTTGATAAGTTACAGGAGTTCCATTATTTTCAATAAATTTCAAGCTATTAGCTTTTGCAAAAGTTGCCAGCGAGTTTTGCTGCACTATAAAATCAAAAGAAAAATCTCCTCCAGAATTTGATTCATAAGACAAAGTATTTCCGGTTAAAACTCTTGGTAGATCTGCTGCAACTATAGCATTAGCTCCCTCTTTTAATACCCCACCAGCTGGCAATGAATTAACCACATAGGTTAATGGGTCGTTTTCGGTATCTGTGGCCTCTAATGTAATAATTTTAGGGGTATCTACTGGGATAACCAAGGATTGATCTTTAGCAATTGGAGGATCGTTTGGAATTGTCACTTTAATGCTTATTGTAGCTGTATTGCTGTCGTCTGCACTATTAACTGAAAATTCAAACAACGGAAAAGAATCATTAGCTCCAGGTTTCATATCATTCCATTTAACAGTGTTGGTGAAACGACCAAATTGAGCATGATCTTCTTTTTTATCGCCATTATTAGGTTCATCTGGATGCCAATTTTTGTAGGGCCTCTGTGCGGAACCTAATTTAACTCCGTCGGTCCAAACCCAACCTCCATCGGCTTCTAAGCTATCATCCCAATCAGCTGCATTTTTATCTTGAAAAAGACCATACCAAAAGGGTGAATTTGTTACATTGGGATTTAATCTTCCCATACCTATCAAAGCGTTGTAAATTGCCAAATCCATGGTTTCGTTTAGAGGAATAAACATTTGAGCTCCCTCAAAAGTATCAGCTAATGCTTTTGCTGTGGGCCAATCCATTCTGGTCGCATTTTTTTGAACTAAATAATATGTTTTTCCCTCAGGTTTAATAAATGTAACTGGGTTTCCACCACTTACAACAAAATCTAAATTATTATTGCCAGCAAAAGTTGCTAATGAGTTTTGCTGTACTATAAAATCAAATGAAACGTCCCCACCAGTTGTGGTTTCATAGGTTAAAGTATTTCCGGTTAAAACTCTTGGTAGATCTGCTGCAACTATAGCATTAGCTCCCTCTTTTAATACCCCACCAGCTGGCAATGAATTAACCACATAGGTCAACGGGTCGTTTTCGGTATCTGTGGCCTCTAATGTAATAGTTATAGGGTTATCTACTGGAATTGTCAAAGATTGATCTTTAGCAATTGGAGGATCGTTATCTAAAACCGTAATAGTTAAAGTTCCCGTTGCATCAGTATCTGTTCCGTCGGAAACAGTGTAAGTAATCACTTCAGTTCCAGTAAAATCTGTAGCAGGAGTATAATCTACAGATTTTTCATCTGCATTGGCGGTAGCAGTTCCCGTTCCTGTATATGTTAGACTTGATAACAATTTTAAAGCATCTCGGTCAACATCTGTATCGTTAGCTATGACATCAATAGAGTTTGATCCAGAATTTTTGACTACTGCATAAACATCGTTTACAGCAACCGGAGAATCGTTTACTGGATTTACCGTGACTGTTAAAGTTCCATTTACGTCACTTAACGGTTCAATATCCGAAACAGTGTAAGTAATCGTTTCGCTTCCATTAAAATTTAATGCAGGTTTATAGTTTACAGATTTATTATCCGCATTAATACTTACCGTTCCTGTTCCTGCGTAACCATATGTTGTTAGTGTTAATTCTGCATTAGTATTGTCAACATCGGTATCGTTAGCAATTATATTTATATTAATCAAATCAGCATCTTCTTCAATAGTAGCAACATCGTCTACTGCAACTGGAGCATCGTTAACTAAAGTAATATTTAATTTAACTGATACTGGTGCACTACTAGCTTTACCATCATGGGCTATAAACTTAAAATTATCAGAGACGTTTGTTTCTGAATTACTTATGTATTTTAATGTATTTCCGTTTAATTCTCTAGGAAGATTACTCTTGCCTATCCAATTTCCAGCAATAAACAAAGATCCGGAATCTGAATCCAGTTCAGTGATAAAGTACTTTAATGCGTCAGGACCACTATCCGTGTCTGTTGCACTTAATGTGATTTCTAATTCTGTTTTTTCTGCAACAGTTTTTTCATCTTTGTTAGCTACAGGAATTTCCTGAGTATCAAATAATTTAAAAACTCTTACATGGCCTGAATCATCTCCGTTGCTGTCGTTCAATTCTGCACCTAAAGCAACAAAAGAACCATCCCCACTTAAAAATACTTTTTGGCCCTTGGACTCATCATTAGAATTAGCAGAATAATCTCCATCTGCTTCACCTAGTATTTTAAAATTATCTCCTTTAATTTTTACCCAACTTGCTGAATCTACATCATAACTATACAATCTTAGCAATCCTTTCTTTTGTTGTACACCACCATCAAATTGATAACCAGGTGCATGAACACCCAAAATATTACCGGAATTATTTAAAGAAACATAACCACCAAAATAATTTAATTGAGCCTTGTTCCCATCCTGAACTTCATCTTTTAATTCAGAACCCATCTGCGTCCAAGTTGTTCCACTATCCCAATTATATACACCCACAGATCCTTCTCCAGCCAAATTATTCGGTTTATCATAACAAGAACCTACAGCAATAATTAAACCATCGGAGCTTAAGTCAAGTGATGCTCCAAATCTTTCATTAGCAATTTGATTACTTGGATATAATACTCCTTTATTATTCCATTTATCACTTGCCCCGTCATATTCAAAAATTTTAACTTGGCCCGCATCACTTCCGGCAGAAGTGTTATTATACAAAAAACCAACAGCAAGAATATTTCCGTTAGAACTCAAATCTACGGACCATCCTCCCTTATCTCCACTAGCTCCAATAATTGGTGTAGACAGTCCAATATTGTTCCAGTTAGTTCCATCATATCTGTAGGTAACCACTCTTCCAAAACCTCCATTATACTCAATATCACTAATTGCTAGTGTTTTACCATCACTGCTTAATCTAACGTCGTTTCCAAATTGTTGAGATTCGGATTTTGGTGAAGAAACATCACTTCCCTCAATAGTTCCAATTACATCCCAAACACTAGTTACTGTATTGTAACTGAAAATTCTTACTTGTCCAATAGGTCTAGAGGCATTGTTAGCATATGAAGAACCTACCGCTAAAACAGTTCCACTTGAATTTAAAGAAACACTATCTCCAAACCTGTCGCCGTCGTTTAGTCCTTCAATTGAATTTCCTAAGTCATCCCAAAAATTAGTAGCTAAATTGTATTTCAATACTTTAACTCTTCCCTTAGTTGCTGCACCAAATTTGGGTGAACCCACCGCCATAATATCTCCCTTATCACTTAAAGCAACAGAAAAACCTAAATTATCACCAGCATTTTCTCCTTTAACAACTAATCCAACAGAAGATGGGTTATCTAAAAAATCTTCGTAGACTTTAATTTCTACGGTTTTAACAGCACTATCTGCTGTACCATCGTTTACTTTGTAGCTAAATGAGGAAGTTCCTTTATCAACATAAGAAATGAATTTTACTTTATTTGGAACAAAATTAACTGAGTTCCCATTGTTAGAAAGGGTACTCCCTATTGAAAGAACCGCACTGTTTAATGGATCTGTTAAAACTCCATGTCCTGAAACTGAAACAATTGAGTAAGTTAGTACATCATTTACATCCTTATCATTACCAACTAAGTGAACTAAAGTATTTTTTTCTTTTAAAGTAGAGGCATATATATCTGAGGCAATTGGAGCATTATTTGCTTGAGAAAAACCATAAGAAATGCATAACAAAAAAATATAAAATACACTTTTATTCATTTTATAAATATAAGACTCCTTATTTAATATTTTAAAAAAATATAAAATATAAAATTCTATTTTTTTGAACATTCTATTAATTCTTTAAATTCAAGAGCAATAAAACCCTTTTTTCCTTTACTAATTTGGTATATCATTGCTTTTGCGATATCTAGAGCATAAATAGATTTGTATTTGTTTAATCTACCCAAAAGCAGAGGATTAATTAGAGGAAATAAAAATTTCGCTAACTTTTCAGTGTTCCTATTTTCTTTTCTTTTGCCCAATATTAATCCAGGTTTCATCACACTAACGTGTTCAAAAGGTAATTTTGCTAATTCTTTTTCTAACAAACCCTTAGTCTTGGGATACAATAAATTGGAGTTGGGATCAGACCCAACAGAAGATATTATCGACACTCTTTTTACTCCATTTGCAAGAGCATTTTTAGCTAGATTCATGCAATAATCATAATCTACTTTAATAAAGTTCTGATCGCTACCTGCTTTTTTTCTGGTGGTACCCAGTGCAATATATAGATCATTGTGATTGTTGAAAATATCTTCATTTTTAATGTTGTCATAATCTATTACCACATTTTTAACTGAACAAGAGGAGTAATTTACTGCACGCCTAGAAATAGAAATAACCTGAGGATAAATTTTAGAAAGTAAAGTAATTAAATGGGAACCAACTAGTCCAGTTGAACCAGCTACACAAGGAATTTTATTTTGGTCCGTCATTCTATGTCAAAAAGTTAAATAAAAGACCAGCCAAAACACCTCCTGAAATAGGACCTAAAACCGGAATCCAACTATAACTCCAATCTGGTTTTTTATTTTTTCTAGGAAGCAAAGAATACATTAATCTTGGACCAAAATCTCTTGCAGGATTAATAGCAAATCCTGTAGTTCCCCCCAGGGCCATACCAATTACCCAAACAACTATTCCAACTGGTAAAGCATCCAAAGCTCCAATACCAAAATTTACCACTTCTCCCTCAATTTCTAGCATTGGTTTGGCTATAAAAAATATAGCAAACACTAAAATAAATGTTCCGATTAATTCGCTAAAAAAATTATTTTTATAATTTCTAATTGCAGGTCCCGTACAAAAAGAACCACGAACGGTTTCTTCATCTTTAGTAACCCTGTAATGATCTATATAGGTGAGGTAAGCTAACCAACTACCCAAAATTGCTCCTAATAATTGAGCAATTATATATCCACTAACCAAAGACCATGAAAATTTACCTGTCACCGCTAGCCCTAAGGTAACAGCTGGATTTAAGTGGGCACCACTATACTTGGCAGTAATAAATACAGCAATAAAGACAGAAAGTCCCCACGACATGGTTACTAAAACCCAACTTGAATCTTTATTTCCAATTGTATTTTTTAATGAGGTGTTCGCGTTCACCCCAACCCCTAACAATAAAAGAATTGCCGTTCCTAAAAACTCTCCAAATAAATTGCTCATAATTATGTTTTATATAGTTTGGTTAATTTATGAAAAAAAATTAATTGTTCTTTTCCTACTATTTATTTTCTGAAAGTTCCTTTGCCATAATCTCAACCACTTTTGAGCCATTTCAATACTCTTCTCTATATTTAAAAACACACAACTTGAGCCTCCTCACATAATATCATCTTAATTTATCGCCATTTCATTTGTAATATAATGTATTGTAAGAACCTTGGATAAATAAAAATATTTAATCAGGGATTTTCTTGAGTAATCGATATTTTACAGTACTTTTTTAATTCTTTCTTCCCAGCTCTGAATTATTTTTTTATCATATTCACT
>ENA-OSJC01001958-OSJC01001958.1-marine-metagenome-genome-assembly--contig:-NODE-1958-length-16043-cov-4.055180_pt1 | contig 16043 bp, 18 predicted proteins | sample MGYA00237885_ERZ534234 | MGnify/ENA primary metagenome ERZ534234 (study PRJEB26413, sample SAMN06343907) | marine metagenome | isolation source: coastal waters | place: Atlantic Ocean: West Antarctic... | reverse complement strand
ATGTTCTTTTATTTGGATCTGAAGGATTTGGTATGAGAGAACATACTGGAAAGTACACAGATTTTTTAGTTAAGATTCATATAAATAAGGATGTAGAAAGCTTAAATATCTCAAATAGTGCTGCAATAGTCTTTCATCACTTGAGTTATTTAAAAAAAAAGACTTAATTATTTAACAGATAGTTAAGCCTTAACGCCCATGTATATTTTACCTTTTGGTAGGGTGATTGATTTGTATTGTTTGTTATGATTATATATATAAAAAATAAATTCAGTATAAATGAATATAGATAAATTAAATAATATTTCTAAAAAATTAAGACAAGATACATTTACAGCTTTTATAAAAAAAGGAGAGGCACACCTTGGTGGGAGTTTTTCCTGTATAGAAATTTTAGTTTATCTTTATGAAAATGTTTTAAGAAAAAAAGATAAATTTATTTTAAGTAAATCACATTCTTCTTTCCCCTTATGTTTATTATTGAAAAAAAGAGGTTTTAAACCAAAATTAACTACACATTTAGAAATTGATGAAAAGAACGGTATTAACTGTACTACTGGAAGTTTAGGTCATGGGTTTCCGATTGCAACGGGTATGTCATTAGCAAGAAAAAAAATTGGTAGAAAAGGAAAAATTTATGTAATGATAAGTGACGGTGAATGTCAAGAAGGTACTACCTGGGAATCAATGCTGATATGTGCGAAACACAAACTTAATAATTTAGTTTTAATAATAGATTACAATAAAATCCAAGCTTTGCAAAAAATAGATGAAGTTTTACCTTTAGAGAGTTTATCTAAAAAGATAAAAGCATTTAATTGGAATTGTTTAGAAGTAAAAAAAGGACATTCTTTTATTGCTTTGTCAAAATCTTTTAATAATAAATTAAAAAATTCAAAACCAACTGCAATAATAGTTCATACAATAAAAGGTAAGGGAATTAAAAAATTTGAGAACGATCCTGCTTGGCACGCAAGAAAGATTGTTGGAAAAGATATAGAAATAGGAAAAAAAGAACTAGGAATAAAATAAATTTTTAATGAGAAGAAAATTTGGAAAAATTATTGATGAACTTGCAAAAAAAGATAAGAAAATTTTTTTATTGGTAGGAGATATTGGTTATGGTATTTTTGATGACTTTAGAAAAAATCATCCTAAAAAATTTTTGAACATGGGCATATGTGAGCAGAGTTTAATAGGTACTGCAGCTGGAATGTCTCTTGAAGGATTAAAACCATGGGTTTATACCATAACACCTTTCTTGATAGAGAGACCCTTTGAGCAAGTAAAACTAGATATTGACCAGCAAAAAGCTAATGTGAAATTAATAGGATTTGCAGACTATCCAACATTAGGACCGTCTCATAGTGAATTGAATGCTCAAAAAACTTCAAAATTATTTAAAAATATAAAATCATATTTTCCAAAAAATAGCTTTCAAACTGAAAAAAATATTATGGATTGTTACAAAAATAAAGGTCCAAATTTCATTAGTCTCAAAAATGACAAATCAAGCAAATGGTAATGAGAGAAGTAAAAATAATAACATCACTACATACCAAAACCAAACGAAATTACATTGAAAGAATGGTAAATCAAAAACCTAAATGTATGAATGTATCTAAGAAATATGGCTTTGATTACTGGGACGGAAAAAGAAAATTTGGCTATGGAGGGTATAAATATATCCCAGGAAGATGGGAAGGAGTGGCAAAAAAAATTATAAACATGTTTAAATTGAATAACAGGTCAAAAATTTTAGATGTTGGATGTGGTAAGGGATTTTTATTATATGAGATTAAAAAAATTTTACCTAAAATAAAAATTAAAGGTTTGGATATCTCAAAATATGCAATTAAAAATTCTAAAATTGAAATTAAAAAATACTTAAAAACTCATGATATTAAAAAAAAAATTAAATTTAAATCTAAAAGTTTTGATTTGGTATTATCATTAAATACTTTGCATAATTTAAAAATTAATTTTTTGTTTTCGGCCATAAAAGAAATTCAAAGAGTTGGTAAAAAACATTATATATCTGTAGAAAGTTATAGAGATAATGATGAATTATTTAATCTTCAATGTTGGGCTCTTACTTGTGAATCATTTTTTTCAAAATCAGAGTGGATATGGATAATGAAAAATTCTGGATTCACTGGTAAATTTGAATTAATTTATTTTGAGTAATTAGACAAAACTAATTTTTGAAAATTTTTTTAAAAAAGACTTTTCATAAAAATTTAATTTTATTCTAGTTTCAGTAAAAAAAGAATTGTTAAATATTAAAAATTCTTCAATTTTATCTATGTCGCTTGGTTGTTTTAAGGACATTTCATCTAAAATAAAATAAATTGACTTTTTCATTTTAAAAGTATTTTTATATATTGATTTTCTTATTTGATAGTTTCCTGGTAAATAAAAACTTGAAAGCATTACAATACCATGAACATTGGTCTCATTGCCTATCAAAGTTTTAAGTGTTATTGGAAATTTAGCTTGCATAACTTCTGTTGGTGATAAATAAAATTTTCCCTTTAATATATTTTGTATAAAATCTTTCATCATTATGTTTTGAATTGACGATGGGTAAATAACACCATTGAGTTTTTTTAAATTTATATAACCAGCAAATTTTTTCATTTTTATTTATGATGAATATTTTTTTAAATAATTAAATCCAATTTTGGTCATAGGTTTTATATTTAATGGTTTGTAGAAATTTGGTATGTTTCTGTGAGATTTAACAATAACATCGTAAGGAGATAACAAACTTTTAAATCTACAATTCAAAGAAAATCTTGTTTCTTTAGTTTTGTTCATTGTATTTCCATGGAGGATTAAAGGTGAAAATATTAAAATTTCACCATAATTTACTTTTAAAAATTCAAATTTTTTTTTATTTTTATTGTACATTTCCTTAGTTGTATAATTGTATGTATTCAGTAGTTTTTCGTTCATTTTTTTATTGAATTTTGGTTTTGTGAAAAACATTGATTTTGTATCATATGCGTTCACAAGCGGTATCCATACAACAACCTGAAAAGGACTTTCGCCAGCATAAATATCTGAATGTAGGTCTAGTAGTGAGTCTTTATCATTGGGCATTTGTATGGAAAGATTTATTTTTTTTTGCATAGACAATTCATTCCCCACTAATTCGTCTAAATATTTTTTTGCAATATTGTAGTAAATTTCACTAAAAGATTTTTTTGTATTAATTTTATTATAAAGACTAAATCTTACATTGTTTATTTCTTTTAAATTTACGTAGTTATGAAAATTATTAAAAATTTGTGTTATATTTTCAGTATCATTTGTTTTATTTTTTATTTTTTTATTTTTTTTTATGTCAGAGAAAATTATTTTTCTTAATTCCTCTAATAAAATATTATTAGCTTTAACTATTACATATCCATTCTTTTCAAAAAAAAATTTGTCCTTCATCATATCATTTTTTCTTTTTGCATTTTTGATAAAACTTTAATGTTTGACCATTCATCCGAAAAGCTATCCTTTATTGTGTGGTTTTCAAAAGCATCACACAAATCTTCTATTGCATTATTGACTGTTTTATTGAATTTAAAACCTAGTATTTTTTTTATTTTATCAGAATTTATCATGTACGATCTAATATCTGCACTTTCTTCAGTTCTTATCTCAACATTATTTATATTCAGTTTTTTCTCAACAACTTGTTTAACTTTTTCTGCAACTTCTTTAATCTTTAAATTTTCAGTTCCAGCATTAAATATTTCACCATTAAATTTAGAAATATTTCTTGAAATTAAAATTTTATATAATTCACACATGTCATCTATATGACAATTCGGTCTTGATTGTTCTCCACCAAAAACTCTAATAAAACCTTTGTTTATTGCATAGTTAGTTAAAATATTCACTGTGAGATCAAAACGCATTTTTTCACTAAATCCACAAACAGTTGCTGGTCTTATTATTATTCCATGAAAGCCATCGTCTAAGTATTTAAGTAAAATTGGTTCACATAAAGCTTTATATTTATTGTAATCAGTAATAGGTTTGAGTTCGTTTGTTTCAGTTACATTGGGACTATCTGATATTCCATATACTGAACATGTAGATGCATAAATAAATTTTTTAACTCCATTTTTCTTTGAAATACTAACTAAATCTTCAAAACAATCATAGTTTATTTTTTTTGATAATTTTGAATTCAATTCATAAGTTGGGTCATTTGATATACATGCCAAGTGTATAACGGTGTCTACTTGTTTTAAATTTATCACTTCTTCAAATTTATTTGAATCAGTTATGTCTTCTTTAAAATAAAAAAATTTTTCATTTTTTGGTAAATGGTTGTCCCCAAAAAGGGAAATGTCATAATTAGTAATATTGTGGTCAGTTTCATTTAGAAGTTTATAAATTAATCTAGAGCCGACATAGCCAGAGCCACCTGTAATTAGTAGGTTCATGATAAGTATTTAAACCAATTTTTAGTTGCAATTTTAATTTTGTTCTTATTCCATAAAGGTGCATTTTTCCAATAATTAATATTTTTAATCACGTTCTCTATTCCTTTTTCAATAGAAATACTTGGCTTCCATTTTAAAATTTTTTTTATTTTTTTAATGTCAGCATGAGTAATGTTTGGCTCCCCTGGTCTTTTAGGAACATATATTTTTCTAGATCCACCTATTAATTTTAGAAGATAATTTACTGATATAGGATTGCCAGACCCTACATTAAATATTTCATTTTTTATTTTAGATATACCAGCTAAATAAAATGCTTTTGCAACATCCCTTACATGAATAAAATCTCTTCTTTGTTTGCCATCACCTACAATTGTAAATGGCCTGTTGGATAATTTTTGTTTCATAAATATACCTAAAGCTGCACCGTATGCAGAATTTGTTCTTGATCTTGAACCATAAACATTAAATAATCTCAGGGATATATAATTTATTTTATATATATTGGACCAATGTATAATCATTTGCTCAGCAATATTTTTTGAGAAAGCATAAGGGTACCTCAAGTCAAATTTATCAGTTTCTTTTGTTGGGGTAGATTTGGGGATACCATAACATGACGAAGATGCTGCAAATACTATTTTATTAACATTTTTTTTTTTCATAGCTTCAAGAATATTTAGAGTTCCATTCACGTTACTTTCAAAATATTCAATTGGATTTTCAATAGAGGGTACAATATCTGATTGTGCAGCTAAATGAAAAACAATATCAATATTTTTAAATAAATTTAGAATTGAAGTTTTATTTTTTATATCTCTTTTAAAAAGGCTTAGTTTGCTATTTTTTAAACTTAAATTGAGATTTCTTTTAGATCCATCTTTTAAATTATCGATAATAATTATTTTTTTTGTAGATTTAATTTCTAGTAAATAATCACATAAGTGACTTCCTATAAATCCAGCTCCTCCTGTGATTAAATAATTCATATTTTACTTACAGCTATCTGATTATTTAAGAAAATAGTAGCAAGATTTTAATAAATCTTCTTTCTTAATTGGAAATTTATTAGCTTGTGACTCAATATTTTTAGCAGCTGCTATAGATCCAAAAAATAAAGCAAATTCAGGATTTTTTTTGCCTAAAGCAGTAGCCAATGAAAAGAAAGATAACATCGCATCTCCTGCACCAACTTTATCAACTATATTTACAGCTAATGCTGGACAAAATATAAAACTTCCAGATTGTCGATTATATAAATAAGAACCTTGTTTGCCTGCAGTTACAACTAAATTAGAAATATCCAGTTTTTTTGATAATAACTTCATTAATCTTTTTATATCTGATGATCTATCTCTCAATTCATGTCTTAACTCAACTTCATTAATTATAGCATAATGATAACCTTTAAATTTACTTATTGTGTGATATCCTAAATTAGCAGAATTAATTTGTGTGTTTACTATACATGTAATTTTTAACTTCTTAATTTTAGAGACTAAAGATTTTGAAATCAAGCCATGTCCATAATCAGAGATAATTATCATATCCACTTTATTTGAAATACTTTTAATTTTTCTAAAAAGTTGTTTTTCTTGATTAATATCCAGCGTCTCATCATTAAATTCATAAAATCCTAAGACCTTATTATTATTGAACTGTTCAAAAATTTTTGTCTTAATAATTGTAGGAGAATCTTTTTTATATATGAAATTACTTGCTATATTTGATTTTAATTTTTTTAAGATAAATTTTTCATTTTCTTTTTTTTCACCCAAGGCAGAAATTAAATAAACTTTTTTAACAAACTCAGAAATATTTTGTGCTATTGCCAAGGATCCTCCAAGATATGTTTCGGTTATATTTTTGTTATACGTTAAAATTGGTTCTTTACCTGATTTTCCTAAAGCATCACAATATATATATTCATCTAAAATAGTTTCTCCAATAATCATTATTTTCAAATTTGAAAGTTTTGTGAAAATTTTTTCTAATTTAGATTTATTAAAATTTTTTTTAATATTTTTTAAAAATTGAAATTGATGCGTATTATCTATCTTATTTAAAATTTTAGATGAACTGTAAGTGTTTGAATTGCTAAAAAATATTTTTCCATTATTTTTTTTTACTAAATTCATTTCTTTGACTATATTACCTGTAATATCGTCTTTAAAAATTTTATAATCTGGTCCTTTAAAATAAACATCAGGTTTTATAAAATCTATTATAGTCATTGCTGTTTTTGATTTACTTTCAATTACATAATCAATGTCTTTAAATGATGACAGATATTTAAGTCTTTTATCTGTTGAAAAGAAAGGCCTACCAGGTCCTTTATTGACATAACTATCTGATGTAACACTTACAACAAGAACATCACCTTTTTGTTTTGCTTCGTGAAAATGCTCTACATGACCTATATGGACAAGGTCAAAAACACCATGACATAAAACTATTTTTTTTTTATTTTTTCTTAAGTAATCTAGATTTTTTTGATTTAAAAATTTTATTTTCATTGAATATGTATACTCATCAAAATTAAAAGGTTGAATATATCTATAAATTAAATAATACAGCATAATATACATGAAAAAAATATAATGAAAATTGCTATTATTGGGGGTGGTTTTGCTGGTTGCTCATCTGCAGAAATTCTCTCACATATTAAAGGATCTGAAATTAAAATATTTGAGAAATCAAATATTTTAGGTGCAGGAGTAAGAACACATTTTTATGGAGGCCATCCATACACTTTTGGACCAAGACACTTTTTAACAACAAGAGTTGAAACCTATAATTATTTAAAAAAATTTTTAAGTTTAAGGAATTGTAACTATCATCAGTTTAAAAGTTATGTATCTAATGATAACCAATTTTATAATTACCCCCTTAATACTAAAGATTTAAGTAAGATGCCTGATAAAAAAAAAATATATAAAGAAATAAAAAATTTGCCAAAAAAGCATAATGCAAAAAATTTAGAGGAATTTTGGATCAGATCAGTCGGTAAAACTTTATTTTCAAAAGTTATAAAGAATTATAATGAAAAAATGTGGATGGTTGATTGTAATAAATTAGATACATTCAAATGGTCTCCAAAAGGTCATACAATTAAAAAAGGCAACAAAGCTGCTTTTGATACACACATCTCATGCTATCCTACTCATAAGGATGGGTATAATAAATATTTTGATTTAATAAAAAAAATAAAAAATGTAAAAATTTTATTTAATCAAAATATTAAAAAAGTTGATTTTAAAAATAAGTATATCTTGTCAAATAACAAGAAATTTAAGTTTGATGTTTTAATAAATACAATTGCACCAGATACATTGTTTAATTATAAATATGGAAAACTTAAGTTTATAGGAAGAGATTTTCATAAAATTGTTTTACCAGTTAAAGAGGTTTTTCCAAAAGATGTATTTTTTTTATATTATCCTGGTGATGAAAAATTTACTAGACTGGTTGAGTATAAAAAATTTACAAAACATAGATCTAGCACTACTTTAATAGGCATGGAAATTCCTTCATTGAATGGAAGATTATATCCATTGCCTATTTCGAGCGAACAGAAACTTGCAGAAAAATACTTTAAATTATTCAACAAAAATACATTTTCAATCGGTAGAGCTGGAACATATAGATATGAAATTGATATTGATGATTGTATATATCAATCTTTAGAAATTAAGAAAATATTGGAAGCAAATAATTGGCAAAGTCCAATTGTTGGTAAAAACATTATATTTTAAATTTTTTTTAATTAATTTTTTGAAATAAATCTAAAAATATTTTGTTCTGTATTTTTAAATTTAAATCCAAAACGTTTAGCCTTGTTAAGAGATATGCAAAATGAATCACTTCTTGTTTTGTACCATTCAATTTTACCTTTATAATTAAATTTCTTACACAAGATATCTACAATTTTATAAAGTTTAATAGGAAAAGTGCTTGCTAAATTAAAAATACTAAAATTATTTTTTTTATTTATTGCAAAGTCAATAGCTTCAATCAAAAAATCAACGTGAATGATATTATTAAATTTTGAATTTGGGTTAAACAAATTTATTTCTAGTTTATTTTTTATCTTTTTTAACAAAATTGACATGAAATTGCTGTGGGAGAAAAAACCTACAACACCAGGCAATCGAAAAGCGTAAGAAGATACTTTGTTTTTTTTTGCAAAATATTCAAGTATTTTTTCACATTCAAATTTTGATTTTCCATATGTGTTTACATTTCTACCTTTATAATTTTCACTTACATATGCTGTATTTATTACATCTCCGTATACAGATACTGAAGATAAAAAAATAAATTTTATTAATTTTTGTTTAATTTTTAAAATATTTTTCATTTGTGAAATATTATTTGTATAAATATTTTTAGATTTATATTTGCTTTCAGGTGTTTTTGATGAGCAATGGATAACAATATCAATATTTATTTTTTTTTTTTGTAAAATGATATCAAGATCCTTTTTGCTTAAATCAATTTTAATTAATTCAATATTTTTTATTTTAGGTTTTTGTTTTCTGTAGATACCGACTACATTATTATTTTTTGAATAATATTTGGCTATATTAAAACCAATGAAACCTCCAACACCAGTTATTAAAAAAGTTTTTTTTGTTTTCAAGTTTATAAAATTTTAGTTATACATTCTTTAGCACTATTTATTAATATGTATTCAATTGAATTTAAAGTTTTAAAAACTAATGTTTCTAACAAATTAATAGAGCAAAAATTAATAATAGACAATAAATATTGTTTTAATAATAAATTTAGATGTTAAAAAAAATAATAATAGTTTTCACCTATCAATTTTATTTATTTTTTTTATCAAAGTTGGATATTAAAAATAGTAAAAAAATAAAATACATTAAAAAAAAAATTAATAATAAAAAAGTTTATCTCCTAGATTTCTCATCAATAGGATCAAGTATTTTGTTATCATGTTACTTAAATAGATTATTAAGTGAAAAAAAACTTTATAAAAATAATTTAATAATAATTTCAAATAAAACTAAGCTTAATTCCTTTTGGCAGAATAAATTAAAACAAAAGTTTTTCTTTAAAGAATGTCCAAATCTATTTAAATTTTTAAAAAGGTATTCTAATAATTTTAAATTAAATATTATAAATTGGCCATTCGATGGAACAAATTTTGAAACAGAAAATTCTTTAATACTAGAATTTGATGATGAAGAAAAATTACTTGGTGACAGCTTATTAAAAAAACTTAAAATTGATAAAAATAAAAAAATTGTAACTATTTCTTATAAATCAAATGATTATTGGTTAAAAAAAATAAATAAATACAAATCATTTGAAGAATATAGATTAAGTAAACCTGAAAATTTAATTAAAAGTGTTGAGTTTTTGAAAAAAAATAACTATCAGATTATCTTTACTGGTGAGCCTTCAAGTAATGATAAAAAAATATTATCTAATTGCATATTTTACGATCATTTAGAGCAAAAAGAAAAAAATTTTTTTGATTTTTACATTTATTATGTAGCAAATTTTTCAATCATAGGTCAATCTGGTGATTTAGCTTTTGCATATTTATTTAAAAAACCAATTTTAAACCACAACGCAATTCATCCAAATTTTTTTAATAAAGGAATATTTCTACCCAAATATTTTTACAATAATTCAAAAACTAAGTATTTAAATTTTGAAAAAATTTTAAAAATAAAAAAATACCATTATTTTTCAGATATTATTTTTCCAAAATTAAAAAAAATTTCAGCTATTCATTTTAAAAACACATTCTACTTTAGTTCAAAAGACATCACGTTAATTGAAAATAACAATGAAGATATTTTGGAGGGGGTAAAAGAACTAATAGAATATATTGACAATAGATTCTATGAGAAGTTAAGTAATAATGATAGAATACTTCAAAAAAATATCAAGGAAAAATTTTATTTTAACTCCATAACTAAAAATGATTTACTTATAAACACTATGGAATTCAATGGTTATGTTTCACAAAACTATCTAAATAAACTGAAAAAATTAAACAAATGATAGCTATTATTGTTTTAAATATTTAAAAAAATGAATAGACTAATTTTAATTTTTAAGTTAGATAATCGCCTACGCCCTTGTAGCTCAGCTGGTAGAGCAATTGATTTGTAATCAATAGGTCCGCGGTTCGACTCCGTGCGGGGGCACCATCACTCAATAAAATTAACGTTTGCTAATAAAGAAAATTCAAAATAAAAATTTTCTATAATAATTTGATCTAAGAAATTTCTTCCATTTAATATTTGCTCTTAAAAAAAGATAATATTTCTTTTTTTGTGTAATCAAAAATATTATCTTTATTTTTAAAAAACATTGAATACCAATCTGATGTAAGTTTTATTGCCTGACTCAAGTTCAATCTTTCAGTCATATTAATATCTTTAAGAATTGCATTACTTGATAATTTTAAAAATTTTTTTTCTTTAAATTTTAATTTTTGGAATTTGTATTTGATTTTAATAATTTTAGAATTTTTGATAAAATCTAAAATAAGATTTTTAACTTTTATAGGCTTATTTGATTTTGGTCCAATATTATAAATCAAAGATTTTTTAGATATTTTGCCTCCTTTAACTGAGATTAATTTAAGAATACCACTTATAACGTCGAGTAAATGTTGCCATGGCCTAGTAGCATTTGGGTTTCTTAATAGAATATTTTTTTTTTCGTAACTAGATATAAATAAATCTGGTATTAACCTTGTTTTTTCCCAATCACCACCTCCGATAAAATTTCCAGCTCTTATAATGAAAATATTCTTATTTTTTTCAAAAAAAGAATATTTGTAACTATTTGCAATAATATCTTGTGCTGATTTGCTCGAACTATAGGGGTCATCTCCCCCTAATGAAAAGTTTTCATTTAATTTTTTTTTTTGAGTATTTTTATAAACTTTGTCAGATGTAAAAACTAAAATATTCTTTAAAGATTTTAATTCTTTTGCTAATTCAAGTAATTTAACAGTTCCCATAACATTGGTCTCATAGGTTGTTTGAGATTCAATATACGATCTCGATAATATTGGTTGTGATGCTAAATGAATTAATATTTGTGGTTTAAATCTTTTAATATATGACTTATGGGAACTGACTTTGCTTATATCGTCATATATTGTTTTAATTTTTTTTTTATACTCCTTTGTATTTGAGATGTATCTTAAATCCTTTTTTTTTAATGAATAGCCTAAAATTTTTGCACCCATCATTGAAAGGGTTAATGATAAATATGCCCCTACAAAACCAGTGTTACCAGTAATTAAAATTCGTTTGTTTCTAAAAAAACCTCCATATATATTTAGATTCATTATAGTTAATTCTTTAGATTACCATTTTTTCCATGGAGCATTTTTTTTCCACATATTTTCTAACAGTATCTTTTCTCTTGGAGTGTCCATGCATTGCCAAAAACCATCATGGATAAAAGCTGAAACTTGTTTCTTTTTAGCAAGGAGAGTTAAAGCATCTGATTCAAAATTAGATTGATCATTTTTAAGTGATTTTACAACAATTGGATCAATTACCATGAAGCCTCCATTAATTCTATCTTTAATAACTTTACTACTTCTTTTTTCTGAAAAATTTTTTACGGTGTCTTTATGATCTATTTCTAAGTCACCAAATCTACCCGGTATGCTTACTGCAGTTACAGTTGCCAATTTCTTTTTTTTAACGTGATGTTGAATTAATTTTTTAATGTTTATATCAGATAAACCATCACCATATGTTAAACAAAAAAATTTATCATCTTTAATATATTTGTATATTTTTTTTATTCTTCCTCCGGTTAAAGTTTCAGTACCAGTATCAACAAGAGTAATTTTCCAATCTTCTTTTTGATTATCTAAAATTTTTATTGAATTATCAGATAGATTTATTTCTAGATCAGAACTTAAATATCCATAATTAATAAAATAGTCTTTAATCATGTTGCCCTTATAACCACAGCAAATTATAAATTCTTTTATTCCATAATGTGAATACATTTTCATTATGTGCCAGATAATAGGTTTATTTCCAATTTCGATTAAAGGTTTTGGAATAAGAGAATTCTCCTCATTTATTCTAGTACCGTATCCACCTGCTAAAATTACTAATTTCATTATATTTTTAAAATCATTACTTAATTAAATACATTATCATTGTATTTTATAAAAGCATGGATTTTAACACAATTAAAAGAATGATAAAAAATAAATTGATAATTAATTCTTCTCAAAATAAACAGTTGTTTCATAAAGAATTGGACATATTTTTTAAACTTTTAAATAATATGGTTAAAACTAAGGCTTATTTAGTTGTAATAGTTTTATATGAATATTTTAGAAACCCTTATCCAGATGATACATTTTTAAAATTTTCAGAAAATGACCATAAAAAAAATATCCCAAACATTAAAACAGTTAATTAAATTTGTTAAAATAAGTAGTAAAATTAAAAGCTACAATATCAAATTTGAAAAAGAGCTAATTCATAAAAATTTATTGAAAAAAATGATTTAGTTTTTTTTAAAACTTTCTTAGCTCATGAGAATAAAAATCATAACAAGAAATATATAAATAATCTTAAAAATTTAGGATTAAACAAAAGATACTTTAAAGATAAATTTATCCTAGATGCTGGTACAGGTATTGTAGAAATGAAAAATTTTTAGCTCACTATCTGATAGAAAAATTATTGCTGTTAATAATAAATTAACAATAAAAAATCTTAATGAGCCTAAGATAAAAAATGTTATTTACAAGGAAGGTAATGTTTTAAATTTAAAATTTAAAAAAACAGTTTTTGATTTTGTTTCATTATTATTGTTAGTTTATTTTTTTTATTTATTTAATTTCATTTATTTTAATAGTTATCGAATAAATTTTTCCATTTTTTTTAAAAATAACACCATTATTGGGTGGAAAATTTTTTGCTCTCATTAAATTTATTAAATATTCAGCTTTATAAGATTTATTTAGAGTTATCTTAGACTCTTTAATCATATCATTTCTTTTGTGTATTTTAGTCTTTTTATTCATTCTAAATTTAGTAAAATTATTTTTTCTTAATATTTTATATTTATTTTTAAAAAGTTTTACAATTTCTATAACATTTATTTTATATAGTTTCTGGCCATCTATAGTATGATCAATTTTATTAATTTTTTTTTGAAATAATATATTTCCACTATCTGTTTTTATGCTAGCTTTATGTATCGTTACACCATATGGACCATTATTTAGTATCGACCAAAAATTTGGGTCTTTTCCTTTATAATGAGGCAAATAACTAGGGTGAGCATTAATTGTTTCATATTTTGGTATTTTTAATAAATTTTTTTCAAGTATAAATGGCCACCATAATAAAAAAAGTTTATTTGGTTTAAGTGAAATTAGTTTATTTTGAAAATTAATACTTTTTTTCCAAGTAATTATCTTAGATTTATGAAGTTTTTTTTTTATATAATTTTTAATAAGTATATCAGATTTAGTTAATACTATAGCTTTAATATCTTTCTTAAAATTTTTAATTAAAAATTTTAAAATATTAAGTCCAACTATTCCATTAACAAAAAATATCATTAATTATTTTAACTTATATTTTAATTCCCAAAAGTTTGATTTTTTAATCCATAAATTTTTATTTCTAAACTCATCTATAGTTTTAAAAAAAAGATCTTTATCTATAGTAATGTAGTCTAGGAAATCTTGAAGATATTTTTCTGGAAACTCATGGTCATACTTGTTAACTAAAGCTATTCCTTCAGCTCTTGAAATTTTACCATCTCTTATTTCTTGTGCAGCATCCCAAGTAGCTCTTCCTAGTCCAAATTTTATAAGCATAAGATAAAAATGAAAAGATTCTAATTTATCATCCAAGCCATTAGATTTTGTATACGTTCCCTGAGTTCTTTCATTTGCAACTTTAAAATTTGTATTTTCTGAAGCATAATAAAAATTGTCTTGTGGTGACCACTTTCTATAATAACTCATATAGTGAACTTGAAGATTAAGTTGATTTATATCTTGTACCACAGGTGACCTATAAGCTTCAAAATCATTATTAGATAATCTATATTTTTCTTTAAGTATCTTAATCCTCTCACCTGATAAAAGTAAATCATCATTATCAACATCAAAAGCTGTGATTAATTTATTATCCATTAATGGTGAGTAATTATCTTTTAATTTATTACCATACTCGGCTACATTTTCTCCATAAAACACTAGAGGTATCTTTTTTTCTAAAGCAATTTTGGGTCCAACAACTCTTTGACCCACTATGAAAGGTTGGAAAGGATGACCTAAATTTAAAAATGCCAATTTAGTTAAAAGTTTATGAACTTTGGGATTTGGTGTAATTAAAATATTACTAAATCCATCATCAAGCATATTGTAAAAATTTTTTCTACCAATTTCTGTGTGTATATGAGGTGCCCAGGTTACTGTAAGGGGGTGCATTTTATATTTATGTTTTAATATATGAGCAACATATATAGAATCTTTGCCCCCACTTGCGGGTACCACGACATCGTAGTTACCTTTTCTGCTTCTATGAAAATCTAAAAGTTTACTTAATTCATTATCTCTTTTCTCCCAGTTAATTTTGGTTTCTTTTATTTTAGACCAATTACAAGCATCACAAATTCCATTTTCATCAAAATTCGTTGATTTTTTTTTTTCTTTATTAGAGTGTTTAGTTTCTACTAGTGTTACTGGTCTTTGATTTGATATTACACATTCATTACAAAACTTTACGTCTTCTGGAAGGCCAAAATTTGATTTCATGATTTATTCATTAATTAATATGTTTCTTAATAATTTCAATCCAGATTCTCCACTTTTTTCAGGATGAAATTGAATTCCAATTATATTCTTATTTTTCACTATACATAAATATTCTTCATTGCCATAAACATTTGTTGCTACTTCATATTTTCTATCTTTAACATTGCACATATAAGAATGAGCAAAGTAGTAATCAAATTTATCAATATTTTGAAAAAATTTTTTTCTATTATTATTATCTTTTATCTTAATAGTTGACCAACCAATATTTGGTAGTAATAATTTATTAGTAAAATTTTTTTGCACTGAGTTAAGCAAGGTAACATTTCCCTCTAGTAAAGACAGACCTTCTGTTTTGCCATCTTCCTCACTATATTCAAATAACATTTGCATACCAACACAAATACCTACTATTTTTTTTCCTTTAGATGCATGATTAATTGTACAATCTAAAAAATTTTTTTCTTTAAACTTATTAATGCAGGATTTAAAATTACCAACACCAGGTAATATTATAGTTGAAAATTTATCTATATCAGATGGATCAGTGATTATTTCATTATGTATATTAATTTTGTTTAAAGCATTAGAAACGCTAAAAATATTACCAGAACCATAATTAATAATAGCCACGCTCATCTTAAACAAACTTTTTTTTGATTGTTTTTTAAATAATTTTTTATGGTTTCTATTTTAATTCCATCTATGTGCAAAAGATTTGACAGTGAAACTCCTTCGGTTCCAACTAAATCAATTAAAGATCGGAAGAGCGTCGTGTAGGGAAAGAG
>ENA-OSJC01001957-OSJC01001957.1-marine-metagenome-genome-assembly--contig:-NODE-1957-length-16051-cov-10.463503_pt1 | contig 16051 bp, 16 predicted proteins | sample MGYA00237885_ERZ534234 | MGnify/ENA primary metagenome ERZ534234 (study PRJEB26413, sample SAMN06343907) | marine metagenome | isolation source: coastal waters | place: Atlantic Ocean: West Antarctic... | reverse complement strand
CCTTATTTATGCCGACCAATTGATTTTGGAGCAGATATTGTTATTCATTCCCTTACAAAATATATAGATGGTCACGGAGCGACAATTGGGGGAATTATTGTTGATTCTGGAAAATTTGATTGGGCTAAAGAGCCGAATAAATATCCTATGCTTAATGAACCAGACCCCTCTTACCATGGAATTGTATACACCGAACAATTCGGATCTGCTGCTTTTATTGCCTGTTGCCGGGTTGTTCCTTTGAGGGAAACTGGAGCGTGTTTATCACCTAATAACGCCTACATAATAATGCTGGGGCTTGAATCATTAGGCGTAAGAATGGAACGACATTGCGATAATGCACTTGCACTAGCCAAATACTTACAAAGCCACGAACGTGTGGAATGGGTAAATTATGCGGCTCTACCTAATGATAAATATAATGATATTTGTAAAAAAATTACGAATGGTCAAGCATCGGGCATTATTAGTTTTGGCATTAAAGGTGGAAGTGATGCAGCAGCTAGATTTATTGACGCACTTCAAATGATTTTGAGGGTACTTAGTATGGGTGATGCTAAATCACTTGCTTGTCATCCAGCGTCAACATTACACAGACAATTAACTCCAGAACAGAAGGTTTTAGCAGGGGTGAGTGAAGATTTGATAAGAATTTCAGTGGGTATTGAGCATATTGATGACATTATTCAAGATGTTAAACAAGCAATTGAGGCTTCAAAAAAATAATACTCCTTGAAACTATTTTGGGATTAATATTCTCAGTGAGCAAGATAAAAAGATAGGTAAACTAAAATTACCTCAAGATTGTTTTGTTTGATACAAAGACTTAATCGTATGCTTAAATAAAAAACTAGTTAAATGCATAATCGTTATCATTATAAATTAAGCACTTAAAGCAGAGTAAGACTTAAAATTTCAAAAAATTTATTCTATTTAATTTTGACATGTTTTGACAATATTTTTAAATTATTCTTTTTAACTTTATTACTTTTTTTCCAACGCCATAAGAGATCTTTTGTTTTTTTTATCCTCCCTTGAAAATCATAAAGAGGTTCAGAATAATGATCTTGGGATTGAGAAAATAAATCATAGTTTTTATTAGGTAAATTAAGGATATATCCAGAATCATATCCACGAAGTTCTTCTACCCACTTTTTTATAAATAATGCATCTGTATCATGCTCAAGTGCCTGCTTCATAGGATTATAAATTCGAATAGTATTTATTCCAGTAACACCTGCTTGCATTTGTATTTGTGGGTAATGAATACCCGGTTCAAAATCTAAAAATAAAGTCGCCAAATACTCTGCGACTAATTTCCAGTGAATTAAGTAGTAATGGCATGCAAAACTGACTACCATCGCGCGCATTCTAAAGTTAAGATAGCCCGTTGACTTTAATGCTCTCATAGATGCATCTACAAGTGGGTAACCAGTTTGGCCATGAGCCCATAATTGAAAATCATTGTGAGCTTTATCAACAACTAGGTATGGAAAATTTTTGTACCCATGGTTTACAGGCTCATTTTCGATTGTAATTTCACTTTCGAATTTTTGTATAAAGTGACAATGCCAATGCAGTCTTGATGATAATGCTGCCATTGATCTTTTCCACCCAGGTCTCCCCCATGACTTCAACAGCTCTTTATAAATCTCTCTAATACTTATATTTCCATAGCTAATATATGGCGAAAGTCTTGAACAAGTAAGTCGACTTTTTTCTGGCTTAGAAATATTCTTAAAATATTCGATTCCTCTATCAATAAAAAAACTTTCTAATTCAAGATATGCGCTCCTAAAGCCACCTTTTTGATAATATGTTTTAGCAGAGAAAGTAGGTAAATTTTTTGGTGAAAAATCATAGTGTAGAATTCGGGCTTCTATTAGATTAATTTTCTCAATAGGGCCACGCATTACTTTATTCCAATGCTTTTCCCAATTTTTACGGTTAGTCAGCCCCCTTATAACAGCATTTGATTGATACTCATGCCAATTAATATTATATTTTGTAAATAATTGGTTCAGTTCTAAGTCCCTAGAGTACGTTATTTTTAAACCAGTTTCCTCATGGCTAAAGATATTTTTAATACAGTACCTATCAATTAAAAACTGAAATATTTCGGGTGCTTCACCAAAAGTAACAGTCAATTTTTTATCATGCGTTAAAAGTTCTTCATGAATATCAGATAATGATTGCTCTACAAATCTCCCATGGCGCTCATCGTAATGCACATCTTGCATTAATGATGGTTCATAGATATAAAGAATTAAGAAATCTTCTTGTTTTTGAATTGCATTATACAAAGGTAGATGGTCGGAAAGTCTTAGATCTCTTTTAAGCCAGACAATATTTGTAATATTTTGCTTAGACATATTTTTTTACTTGCCACAGATACATTAAATACACATAAAATTATTATTTCTTTTTTGACCATAAAATTCATAATTAGTTATTATTTAATTAAATAAATGAACAATGAGATATTTTATAGGACTAAAGATATAAATTAATAAGGATTAAATATGAATATTTCAACATTTACCTTGATGGCTCTTAAAACAATTCAGCAGGGTACGGTTGATCGAAAATCATCTTTTCGACTACCGATTCTCTCTACCTCAGTGAATAATAAAGTTTTTCAAAGAATTGTTGTTGCGAGAAATTTTAATGAGCATGATTGCTCATTATTAATTTTCACAGATCGTGAAAGTCACAAATACTACCAATTAAATCATAACAAAAACTGCTCGCTATTATTTTGGGACCAGAAGCAAAAATTACAGGTTCAAGTTGATGGAGAGGCGTCTATTTTGGAAAACAAAAAAACTCATTGGGATAAATTAAATGCCAAGCAAAGAGATGACTACAATATTATTCCTTTTCCAGGTAAGAAAATATCATCTGCTAAGGATTATGAATTTGAGAGTTCCGATAATAGATTTGAAGTTGTTAATGTTAAGTTTAGACAAATGGATATCCTTAAATTATCTTCAACTGGTCATTGCCGAGCTAAATGCATATTCACAAAAAATAGTCGGAAAGAACATTGGGTGGCACCATGATAATATACGGATGACGACATGATAATATATGGGTATTAATAAATATAAACCTTTCCTAAATCAACGTCGGGTATCTCGGTAATTGTTGCTAAATAAATAGACTTAATGAATAAATAATAAAGAGCCAAATTATAAAATGATAATATTTAATAAATTTCCGCTACGTATTAATAAATTCAGCATTATTATTTTACTGTTAATAACGTTATCCTTGGTCTTACTTAGTTTTTTTACAAGTCAAGAAATTAACTCAAAAAAATCTTTAAGTAAGGAATTAATTGCGACTAATTCTGCTCAACTCCAACTTGAAAGATTTAAGGTTTTTTCAAAAAAGTTTTTAATTGCTTACAATGAAAATCAATCCGTCGTTTATGCCGTTAAACGCAAAGAAGGTGGTATCCATAAGGTTTATCTAGATTCTAAAAATAAAAACCCTCTAATTGAAGAATTTATCGAATTACCTAAAATTAATTCAAGGAATAGTTTATTTGTTTTAGATATGTCGTTTGACAACAATGATATATATGTATCCTTTGTAGGTGAAAATTCAAAAAAGGATGAATGTAATTATTTTTATCTTTATGCATATAATTTAAGTAATGAAAATTGGAAGCGACTATTTAAATCTACCCCCTGCATACCTAAATTACCATTCCATGACATTGGAGGGAAGATTGCATTTAACGCAAATAGTATTTTTATTTCAGGGGGTAATATCTTTACTATCCATAAAAATGAGGAAATTATTAAAAATTATACTGATTTAATGGAGAAGACAAATATATTTGGAAGTGTTGTTAAGATTGATAAAAAATCTCTAAAATCTAAAAAAATATCTAACGGGCACAGGTCTCCAAGTGGGCTTTTCTGGGATTCTTCAAGAAATATTTTATGGGAAACAGAGCATGGTCCAAGAGGAGGAGATGAATTAAATCTTATTAAAAATAATCAAGACTATGGTTGGCCAAATGTGACATATGGAGAAAAATATCATAAAAAAAATGAGTCAGATTTTAATACTACCTATAATAATCATGAAGGTTATAAGAAGCCATTCCACACATGGGTACCTTCAATCGGAGTATCTCAGATAGGAATTATTGTCGGGAATGGCGAATTTTCTAATTACTGGGACAATAGTTTAATTGTTGCATCGCTTAAAGACAGAAGTCTTTACAGGCTTCGTATTGAAAAAGATAGACTTATCTATTCGGAACGTATCTATATTGGAGAGAGGTTAAGGTCACTCATAATCACCCCCAACCTAATACTTTCATCAAGCGACAAGGGAAACCTTTTAGTTATTAAGATAAGCAAAGATGGTTTAGCAGGGGGGCCATTCCCTCCCCTTAAAATTAATCCGTACAAAGATTAGCTGACTCTTCTACCGCCCTGTTAACAATAAATATAACCCATCCTTAAAATCAACGTCGAGTATCTCGGTTATGGTTGCCAAATAAATACAAAAAATATTGTTACGACATTAAGAAGCTATTTAATTATGTCAATAATTTATCTCTGTTTAAGTTGGTATTAGCCATGTTACTCCCGCCAATATTATTAGAACAAGAGCTAATACTAGTAATAGTTTATTAAGTTTCAATTAACCGTCACCAGAATAGGTATTAAGAATAGAAGTAGGAGTAATTTTTTCATATCCACAGCTTAATTCATATTTAATACTATTGAAAATATTTTAAGGAAATCTGTAATAAAACTTGATAATGCGAATGATTCTCATTATCATTTAGGATTGATTATCATTTAGGACATATATGAAAGAACTTCAGGCAAATATTTACAATACAGTAAAGAACATAGTTGGATACTCCAGTGCATCGCTTGCAGCAATATATACGATAGGACATATATTCATTGCCATGACTTGTACTTACTTAATTACAGGAGCAACCCTTGAATTAGCAGCAACAAATGCAATAGTTGAGCCATGCGTTAATGGAGTTTGGTTTTATATGCTTCATAGGGCGTATAATTCAATTAGGGGAGAAGCAAATTAATACTATTTTTTTTAATATTTGCTCTAATGCATCTGAAGACCTTAAATCACATTATTAAGAAACCTTCTAAGCGGCCTATCAAAGTTAGCGGTCACGACATTTGAAAGTAATAATGAACTAGCAAGAACTATTGGGAAAAGAGCCCATAATTCTATTTCAGAAAAAATAACTCTGGATATTAGTCCTACTAAAAAAATATGAATAAGATAAAGTGGGTATGACATTTCGCCAAACCATAAAATTATTTTTTGAAAACTGGTATTTAAATTAGTGAAATAATGTTCAACTGAAAGAAACGAATACACTAATATTAGTGACGGTATACCGTAAAAAATAAATCTGTACTCACCTACCTGTGTGTAGTTATTAAAAAAAATAAGTATTGCAATAGAAATAGTAGCTAAGCTTATAGATATTTTTAATGAGTTTTTAAACTTATGCCGATGCCAAGTCTTAGCGAGCATCATCCCATATATAAATTCGATAGAAAGTGGAGAAGAATAGAAGTTAATTGCGTAAGCTCCATCTAGTTCTAATTTTTGGAGTGTTAGAATTATTAGAATGATTATTAGTGATGTTATCAGTTCTCGATATTCATGAGAAAATTTCATACTCAAAAAAAATAATATATAAAATATCATTTCAAGATTAAGTGTCCACCCTAATTTTATTATTGGTAAGTATCCCTGGTCTTGTGTGCCCGGTAAAAAAAATAATGATTTGAGCATATGTTGAGTATCCCATACTGTGGACATAAAAAGGTCTGGAAGTAAAAAAACTAAAAGAGAAATAACGAATGTAAATAGCCAATAAATCGGAACAATTCTTATTAACCTTCTAGTTAAGAATTTATGCCTGTTACCTTCAGTAATGTATGAAATAATAAATCCTGATAGTATGAAAAAAATGTCCACACCAAAGTCACCAACTCTAAAGGTGCTTTCATACTCTAGTATTGAATGCATAAATACAATAAATAATGCGGCTAGAAATCTTGTAAATTGTATGCTTAGAATCATAATAATAAAGTGCTCTTGAATCACAGTAATCTTGAATCTATTTTAATCCTAAACCACCCTAAATTCATACATCTCATTTTGTATCAAACTTTGATAGTAAATAACTACCTTATTTCACTGGGCCCACTAATGTATCTCGGGGCTAATTGACGCAGTTATTTAGCTGCTAAGAATTGGTACATGAAGTGACACAGAAATTTATTTTTCAGAGAGTAGATGTAAAAAACCCCTATTAATTAAGCTTCAAGTGTGTCTGTAAATTTTCCATCTATACAGTAAACCCACCAAAACCCGTTTTTTTCGTTAACCTTAGTAAAATTTTCACTTACAGCAAGCGCTACACCGAGATGCATACCACCTACAACATTAGTATCTAAATTTTCCTTAACTTTTTTTAGTTCTTTTGCTAGTTTAATAATATCTGGATCAATACCTCTGTCTAAATCATCGCCGCAAATAACAGAAAATTTAGTATTAACTATATTTTTAGCAGCTAAAATATCTGCATTTACTGCGTCATAGTAGTGAGAGCCATCAACATAAACCAAGTCAAAAAGATTTTTTTTAAAATCACTTAGGACTGAATATGATCTCCCTCTTAGTAAGACAATCTCTACATTATTTACCTGCTCCTCATATTCGTGTATATTTTTTAATACATTACGGTTAGCCTGAAAGCCAATCTTATTAATCATTTGCATCCAGGAGGAGGCATTGCTATCTTTATCTGATATATATTTACCCCAAGTATCGACTAAATACAATTGAGAGTTTTTAGGTAAAAACTTTAACCAAAGCTTAGTAGACCCCTCTCCAAACCAAGTGCCGATCTCTAAAAATTTTAATGGCTTACTCTTATCCTTAAATGACTCCTCAAATACCTTAGTCATTATCTCTTTCCTAGGAGCCCCCAACAAACTAACTGGAATATTTAATAAATTATATAAAAAAAGAGGTGCGGAAATTGACGATATTTTTCTTATTATAGTAAATATTACTCTTGAAAAAATTAAATTTATAGCATTAGCTAAAAATTTAAAAAAACCTTCCCTTTTAATGTGCTTAATAGATTTTTGAATCATTTTATCTCTCTTATATGGAATTTATTATATGGAATTTTATTAGTATGGTTCTGAAGCAATTTTGCAAATTATAACTCATTTTGTATGTGAATTAAACATATGAATTTATATTTTTAGAGAGTAGATGTAAAAAAAACCCCCTATTAATCAGGGTTTTAATTACACTAATTGGTGGAGCTGGGGAGCACCGATACCTACTCTCATGTACTTCATAGTTCTCTTCTTAACCTCTCGTATCGCCGTATTTATAAGCTTTTATAGTTCATAGTCCTTCATTGTTGTGTATGGTAATCCATGTCAAAGTGTAATACAATATGCAGTACAAGTTCATTATATGTAATACAAGTGAAGCTATATGGGTAATTTAAAGCAGCACCAAAAATGTTATGATTAAAGGTGTTAATCCAATATTAATTTTTAATTCTAATGAAATTGAACATGAAGCTTCATTCCCATCTAAAATTAGGCCTAGTATTGAAATAACCTTGACTCCAAGCATAAGGAATTCATATAGAATAATGCAGGCTGGTTACATGACCGGTGCAAAATATAACCCATTCCTAAAGTCATCGGCAGATATTTCAATTATGCTGAGTAAGTAAAATTACCTTCAATAATTATTAATAAATATAAAATATGAAAAAAAATATACCTTGGGCAACACCCCACTTCTGGGGAAATGAAAAAAAATATGTGGCGGATTCTCTTGATTCTGGTTGGATTTCATCAGGTCATTATGTTGATCAGTTAGAAGAAAAATTTGCAGAATATTGTAGGACTCCCTTTGCTATTGTTACTTCAAATGCAACTACTGCAAATCATATGGCATATCTTGCATTGGGTATAGGTCCTGGTGATGAAGTTATCGTTCCCGGTTTTGGCTTTCTTGCTCTTTCAAATATAGCTCTCCACGTAGGAGCAAAACCTATCTTTGCTGATGTAGATAAAAAAAGTTGGTGTGTAACTGCTGAAAAAATTAAGCCATTAATAACAAAAAAAACAAAAGCAATTGCAGTTATTCATACATACGGCAACGTATGTGACATGGATCCTATTATTGCTTTAGCAAAAACTAATAACCTAATTTTAATTGAGGATGCAGCTCAATCTATTGGCTCTAAATACAAGGGGAGATATTCTGGAACAATGGGTGAGGTAGGAATTTTTAGCTTTCAAGCAACAAAAACAATAACTACAGGAGAAGGTGGAGCTGTTGTTACAAATAATTCAAGCCTTCGCGACCAAATGAAGCTCTTTAGAAGTCACGGAATGGGCGAAAAGAAATACTGGCATAAAGTTGCAGGACATAATTTTAGAATGACAAATATGCAAGCAGCAATAGGATGTGCTCAGTTAGAGCAGATCGATAAGATTACAATTGAGAGGTCTAGAGTTTACAAGACGTATTGTGAATTTCTTAATAAAATAGATGGAGTAGAAATGCAAAATTTTTCATCTGACGTTGATCCAATGGTATGGGCAGTTGGATTAAGATTAGATAGCAATTATTTTCCTCAGGGTCGTGATAAAATAATTTTACAATTAAAAGATAAGGGAATTGAAACCCGTCCTGGCTTTTACTCTGCAGATACAATGCCACATTTATATGGTGAATTAAAGTTACCTGTAGCCAGGGAATTAAGTGATAGTGTAATAAGCCTACCATCAAGCCCGATTTTAAAAAACGAAGAAATTCACTATATTTGTGAAACACTGAAATCACTAAGGATGTAAAGTATGGAGGTTTTAAAAAACTATAATCAAGTAATCAATGCAAGAAAACAAATGAGAAAATTAAAAATTTCATTCGTTGACTCGCCTTTAAAATATTTTTTAAGACGACTTAAGCTCATTAAGACCTTAGAAATTGGAGATGTACAAAAAAGTTGGGATGTTTATAATTTTATAAAATTTTCTAAGAAAAATGTCAGAAAAGAAGATAGTATTCTTGATATTGGATGTTATTCATCAGAATTTATACTGTCACTCTCTAAGCTTGGTTACAAAAATATAACGGGTATTGATTTAAATAAAGGTATTTACAAGATGCCGTTTCAAGAAAAAATTAACTATAAAGTAGCAAACTTTATGGATTATCATCCTAAGAATAAAATGTATAAGGTTGTATCTGCTGTTTCTGTTATTGAGCATGGCTTTAATAAACTTAAATTTTTAAAATCAATGTCTAAAATAATAATACCTGGTGGTTTTTTAATGATTTCGTTCGATTATTGGGATGATAAAATTGATACCTCTAAAACTAAACTTTTTAATATGAATTGGAATATTTTTTCAAAAAAAGAAATGCAAAAGTTTATAAAAGATGCAGAAAAATATAATTTTTTTCCACTAAAAGATCCTACATTCAAATGTTACGATAAAGCAATAAGCCATGTCGGTTATAACTATACTTTTGGAATGGTTATTTTTGTAAAAAAATAAATATTCATTTTTTTTTATGAAAATATTAATTATTACTGGTTTATATCCGCCACTCAAATGTGGAGTAGGTGCTTATACTCAGGAACTAGCTAAATCACTCAATATTAAAGGTAATAGTGTTTCTGTTTTGTCCTTATTTTCTTCCAATACACCAAGTATCATTTCTGGTATTAGATTGTTAAAAGGCCTAAAGAAATGGAATCTTTTATCATTATTTATTATTGTAAGATTAATTAAAAACTACTCACCTGATGTTATTCATATTCAATATCCAAATGATGCTTTTTATAAATCTTTTTCTTACAGCCTCATTCCTTTGATTGGTTTTTTATTTAGAAAAAAAATAATTTTAACTTGGCATGAATCTTTTAGTTTAAGTAGTTTATTTAAATTTTTTATTTTAGCAATAGTACCTAGTCAAATTATTGTTGTAAGGCCAAATTATATTAAGTTACTTCCTTTTTACAAATTTCTCGTTTTTCACAAAACTTTTAACTTCATACCTAATGCATCTACAATTCCAGCAATAAGACTATCACTCTCTAAAAAAAATATTGTAAGAAAAAAATATATATCAGGTCAAAAAAGACTGATTGTTTATTTTGGATTTATATTTCCACACAAAGGTGTTGAGAATTTATTTAAAATTGCTAACTCTGAAACCGATCAGATTATTATTGTGGCAGATTTCGATCCAAAAATTGATTATCATAGAAGCATTAAAAGTTTAATAGTAAGGAAATGGAAAAGAAAAGTTTCAATAATTGACTACATGGAGGCAATCGATTTAGGAGCTCTTCTTTCTTCTGCTGACGCGATTGTTTTACCATATAAAGATGGCGGAGGTATATGGAATACATCCATCCATGCAGCAGTATCTAGTGGTTCTTTTCTATTAACAACGTCTCTAATTGAAAATGGCTTTAACAAAAATTTAAATACTTATTATGCTAAAGTTAATGATATAAATGAAATGAAAATTGCTCTTAATAAGTATGCGGGTACTTTGAACATAAACAAAAATGTTTCAGCTTCGGTTAGTTGGAATGAAATTAGTAAACAACATCTCATTGTTTACAATAAATAACTTTTCTAAAGATTTAATGATGCTTAAATGAGTATGACTAAATTATCATTTTGTATCACTACCTTCAACAATGAAGAGTATATTTCATCCACGCTCGAAAGTATTATCTCTCAAGCTGGAGGTGATATTGAAGTTATTATTGGTGATAGCTCTTCAAATAATAAAACTGAATTAATCGTAAAAGAATTTAAAAAAAAATTTAGTAACATTATTTATAAAAAACTCGACGATGAAGGTTTTGGTATTGATTTATCAAAAACAATTTCATTTGCTCGAGGAGAGTATTGCTGGTTATTTTCTAGTGATGATTGTATTAAAAACGGTGCCATCACCTATATTAAGAGTTTAATTACTTTAGATAAACCTGATGTATTATTATGCAATCGTGTTATTTGTAATCGAGATTTAGTTCCTGATCATAAAAGTCCTAATTGGCTTACTGGAGACAACAATAGTCAAGTATATGATTTCAATAATATCAATGAGTTAAACAATTATATTTTAAAATCACAATCAATTGGCTCCTTATTTAGTTACATGAGCACCGTGATTTTCAAAAAAGACAAATGGGATAATATTCCAATTAAAACACATTATATGACAAGTAATTATCAGCATGTTTGGAGAGTTTTTCAGATTCTTAAGGAAAAAAATTCATCCTTTTATTACACAGATAAACAATTGGTCTTATTCAGAGGTGATAATGATAGCTTCAAGAGAAATGGTTATCCTGCAAGAATTTATTTAGATTTTGATGGCTATAAAGAAATTATTAATTATTATTTTAATAATAAAAAAATAATTAACAGTTTTAAAAAATTAATGAGGAAAGAGCATAAGTTTTACTACTTAATTAGGCTTAGGTCAGAGCTTAAAGTGAAATTAGATTGGTCTATCTGTAAGAAAAAATTAGTGTATTATAATTACCCAATGATACAAATAAATTTCATTAACTTGATTGGTTCTAATAAGTTTATTGTTTCTTTTTTAAGAAAACTAAAGCAATTTTTAATCAGTTAAGACGATGAAAATTTTTATTCCTAAAACTATCTCCATTCCTAGAACTATTTCTATACCAAGATTTAATTCTATAAAAGATTAATTCTATAAAAGAAGTTTTATTAAATTCATTATTTATCTTTCTAATAATTTCTTCGCTTTTATCTCCATTATTTAGTTGTATTTTTCACTCGACCGCTATTGGATTGCTAGCTTCAAAATTGGTGGAGCTGGGGGGCATCGGTCAGCTTTGTCATATCCCCTCATATCCTGTATTAAGCCAATAGAATCGCCCTACTCATAATCTTACTTAGTCCATAGTAGTCATTGTTGTGTATAACAATCTCTGTTCGAGTGACATACAATGTGACATACAAGTTATCGTGTGACATACAAGTTATTTGCCTACTCAATTGTCTGGGGGTAAGCTAATTTCTTGCTCTAAAAGATAATCCACTAATGTTGATAAAATAGTAAAAAGATACTAAACATTACTCAGTGGAAGGAAATGGGCCGCCTATAAATGAGTCTTCATTTGTTTTAATTACTATTAAATTACCAATATCTGATGATAAAAAAATTACATTTTCAGCTACAACTAATGAGCGAAGCCTCTCACCTATATATATTTTTTCAGAATATATAATCTTTTGACCTTCAATACGATTCCTATATAAACTTTTATCTTTTAGTGATGAAATAATTAAATCATTGCTATTCCAATGACGGGAAAAATTTCCAACGGGGCTAATTATACCTAAGTCTGATATTCCAATTGACGGTGTCCATGAAAAAAATGGCTTTTGAAACTTGTGATGGGAATTGTATTTTGTACTAAAAATAGATGGGGTTTTCCTTTGATACGTTTTACCATAAGTAACATTTGGCCAACCGTAATTTTTACCTTTTTTGATAATATTTAGTTCGTCTCCTCCTCTTGGACCATGCTCCGTCTCCCATAAAATATTTCTACTTTGATCCCAAAAAAGACCTCCAGGAGTTCTATGCCCCTGAGATATTATATTTGAGGTATTAGTCTTTTTATTTATTTGTATAACGCTTCCGAAAAAGTTGGTTGCACCTATTAGTTCTTTGTAGGCGGGAATAATGTCTTGGTCCTTATAGTTATAAGGATTTAATTCATTGGTAAAAATATTACCACCAGCAAGAAAAATACTTTCAGAATTATGTGTAATTTTTCCACCAATATCATGGAATCCAACCTTACCAATACAAGGAGTTGATTTAAAAATTTCTTTCCATATATTACTATTTAGATCATATTCGTAAAGTAAAACAAAATAGCATTCATTCTTTTTTGATTTTTCATTCACGGCTGAAACGTATATCTTATTATTATCAAAAGATATATCTAGAATAAATACATTCTCAATTGAAGTATTATTTGGTAACGAAATAAATTTTTTGACTATAGGGTTCTTATAACTTTTATCTAATGTTATTTGATATATATCTCTGCTGTCTCGATTAATTCCATAAATTTTTGAATTTTTTTCGTTGTATGCGATTAAAAAAATTTTTTCAAATAAAGGATACTTGTCAATTTCAAGCTGGACAAAATTAGTCTCAATTAAATGTTTTTTATTATGAGGAAGTTCGGAGTCTTTAAAAATTACAAAGGCCAATATTACTGACCCCAAAAGTAAACCCATGCTTATAATTTTTTTAATCATACATTTATCATTATTTAATATAGCAAGTTTTTTAATTAGATTAGATTAGATTATTATATGTTAATAAGCTCTAATTTTCGATGGTAAACTGAATTTATGAATAAGTTAAATATTAGAATCGCCCTACTCACAATCTTACGTAGTCCATAGTAGTCATTGTTGTGTATTACAATCTCATGTCAAGTGGCATACGAAGTGGCATACGAACTTAAAAGTGGCATACGAACTTAAAAGTGGCATACGAATTTGCCCACTTAATTGTCTGGGGGTAAACTGGTCTTATGAAAAAAATACTACTTTACCCCCCCTTAGTGGCAGGTATTGCTGCAGCAATATGCATTGCATTACTCGCATATTTAAATATTAGTAGCGCCCAAAATTTATGGTTAATACCACCATTTGGTGCATCGATTGTTCTTATAACTGCTGCTCATTCCAGTCCATTAGCCCAGCCTAGAAATATATTTTTTGGGCATATTATTTCAAGTCTATGTGGCTTACTTGTTATTTATTTCTTTGATGTAAGCTATCTTTCAATAGGACTTTCTGTTGGTTTGGCAGTTTCAGTTATGATGATCACAAAAACAATTCATCCTCCTGCTGGTGCCAACCCTATTATTATAATGCTGGGTAACGAGGGTTTTAGTTTTTTAATTATGCCTATTTCAGCAGGGGCAGCAATTTTAGTTTTATACGCAGTTATTTTTAATAAATATATATGTAAGAGGAATTATCCAAATAAATAAGTTTTTTTGATTGCTCTGATCACTAAAATTCAATCTAGTACCACCTTATTCAAAATAAATTTTTTAGTTTCCAAAGTTTTATTAATCAATGTTTTATTATTTTTATGTATATTTTTTTTTAAATCTTATATATAGTTAATGAGAATGAGAATCATTTGTATTTAAACTTAAAGGGGGAAAGGAAAAGTAATGAAAATATTATGTATATTATATGACGATCCAACTGACGGTATGCCAAGCTCATATGCAATTGATGAGCTCCCAAAAATAGATAAATATCCAGATGGGACAACTGTACCAAGCCCAAAGGCTATCGACTTTAAACCCGGTGAATTACTTGGCTGTGTATCAGGTGAGTTAGGCCTTAGGAAATTTCTAGAAGATGCAGGACATACACTGATAGTAACATCTAGTAAGGATGGAGAAGATAATGTTGCAGACAAAGAATTAATTGATGCAGACATTGTAATTTCACAACCATTCTTCCCATATTATTTAACACGCGAAAAAATGGAAAGTGCTAAAAATTTAAAAATGGCTATAACAGCTGGTATTGGCTCAGATCATGTCGATCTTCAAGCAGCTATGGATAATAATGTTGACGTTGTTGAGGTTACCTTCTGTAACTCAAGATCAGTAGCTGAGCATATTGTAATGATGATTATTTCAATGGTTAGAGATTATCATACACAACATGCAATTTCTAAGGCTGGGGGTTGGAACATAGCTGATGCAGTTAAAAAGTCTTATGATGTTGAAGGAATGCACATTGGTACTGTCGCGGCAGGAAGAATTGGGTTGGATGCTTTAAGAAAAATGAAGCCATTTGATGTTCATCTTCATTATTTTGATAGGCATAGATTGCCTGATGCAATAGAACAAGAGTTAAATTTAACTTTTCATGATTCTGTCGAATCAATGATTGCAGTCTGTGATGTAGTAACAATTAATTGTCCACTTCACCCAGAAACTGAGCATTTATTTGATGAAGCTATGATTAGTAAAATGAAAAAAGGTGCTTATATTGTTAATACAGCAAGAGGCAAAATTTGTGATAAAAATGCCATCGCTGCTGCACTAGAATCAGGGCAATTAAGTGGTTATGCTGGCGATGTTTGGTTCCCTCAACCAGCTCCAAATGATCATGTATGGAGAACTATGCCTAACAATGGTATGACGCCTCATACTTCAGGTACTTCTTTAACTGCTCAAGCAAGATATTCAGCAGGAGTAAGGGAGATTCTTGAATGCTTCTTCGATAATCAACCAATTCGGGATGAATATTTAATTGTTCAAAATGGAGATTTAGCAGGGGTAGGAGCTCACTCATACAGTAAAGGAACTGCTACTGGTGGCTCAGAAGAAGCCGCTAAATATAAAAAGTAATGCTTATTAAAGGGTTTATATGACAGAATTTCAAACAGGCATTTACAATACAGCAAAGAACATAATTGGACACTCTAGTGCAAAACTTGCAGCAATATATACGATAGGACATATATTTATTGCCATGACTTGTACTTACCTAATTACAGGAGCAACCCTTGAATTATCAGCAACAAATGCAATAGTTGAGCCATGTGTTAATGGAGTTTGGTTTTATATACTCCATAGGGCATATGATTCATTTAGGAAAGATGCAAATTAATACTATTAATTCATATTCATAGCACTTTGAATGAGCTTTAATCCATTAAGAAAAATTAAGTTTAAAGAAAATATTAATTACTTTAATGTTTAATATAAAAAAGGAAAAAAAATGTTGTATAAAATACTAAATAGTATTGATAAAAAATTTACATTCAATGTATCTCAAGCCCACTGCGATATACCTTGTAAAATTTATGATCCTATTGAAATTCAGGTTGCAGTTTTAACTATCATCAGAACTACCGATTTATT
>ENA-OSJC01001956-OSJC01001956.1-marine-metagenome-genome-assembly--contig:-NODE-1956-length-16051-cov-12.478528_pt1 | contig 16051 bp, 14 predicted proteins | sample MGYA00237885_ERZ534234 | MGnify/ENA primary metagenome ERZ534234 (study PRJEB26413, sample SAMN06343907) | marine metagenome | isolation source: coastal waters | place: Atlantic Ocean: West Antarctic... | reverse complement strand
TTACAAAAAGCCCACGTAAGAAAAGGCATCAATAAAAACAATAGAGCACCGCTCATTCGGTGAAGAATTGATACCAATGCTGGCAAAGGAAGTCTCATTGAGAAAAGATTTAAATTTTTAGGTTGTTTAAACTTCATAACTAAGCTGCATCTCTTACAGCCTTTGCAACCCAATCGATAAGTCTTGGATCAAAAGGTTTAGGAATGAAATACTCTTTTCCAAATGACATAGATCTAACCCCATATGCATCCAGTACTGACTGCGGAACGTCTTCTTTAGCAAGAGTTGCCAAAGCAGTTGCAGCAGCAACTAGCATATCATTGGTAATCTCCCTTGCTTGAGCATCTAATGCACCTCTAAACAAAAAAGGAAAGCCTAAAACATTATTAACCTGATTTGGAAAATCTGAACGCCCAGTCGCCATAACAATATCATCACGAACAGCATGGGCTTCGTCGGGTAAGATTTCAGGATTCGGGTTAGCAAGAGCAAAAATAATTGGATTTTGATTCATTTTTGAGATTAAATTGGAAGAAAGAAGATTTGCCCCAGAAACTCCAATAAATACATCTGAGCCTTTCATCGCATCTTCTAATGTATTACATAATGATTCTACTGCAAGATCTTGATTATATTTATTTAAATCATCTCTTTTTTTATTAAGAACTCCTTTTCGGTCAACCAATAAGATATTTTTAGCACCCATCAATTTAAGTAACCTAGCACAAGAACATCCAGCAGCACCAGCACCTAAAAATACGATATTAACCTCTGATAATTTTTTCTTCTGAATTTCAAGGGCATTAATTAATCCAGCAGCAACAATTACCGCTGTTCCATGTTGGTCGTCATGAAAAACTGGAATATCTAAACGCTTTTTCAATTCTGATTCAATATAGAAACAATGCGGAGCTGCAATATCTTCCAGATTGATCCCTCCAAAAGTAGGCGCAATATTAACGACTGTTTGAATAAATTCATCTGGATCCGAACAATCAATCTCAATATCATAAACGTCAATATCAGCAAATCGTTTAAACAACACACCCTTGCCTTCCATTACTGGCTTTCCTGCTAACGCCCCTACATTGCCAAGACCAAGAACAGCTGAACCATCAGTAATAACTGCTACTAAATTGCCCTTATTTGTATAACGATAAGCATTAGATGGGTCCTTCGCAATTGCAAGAACCGGTTCTGCCACGCCTGGTGTGTAAGCTAAAGCTAAATCATCCGCAGTATCACAGGGTTTAGTAGGATTTACTGAAAGTTTTCCAGGAATCGGGAATTCATGATAATCGAGCGCATCTTTTATTTTTTTATTCATTTTATTCCTATTCGAGTTCTGTTTTATAATAATGATTGAGCGTGACACATAAACCTAATCTCCACTCAATAGGTTTATCGTCATAAGTATACGAGAGTCTTTCAACACTTAATAATGGTGAGCCCTCAGCAATATTAAGCATTGCTGAAGATTCCTTGTTAGCTTCAACAGCCTTAATTTTTTCGTCTGCATGCAACATTTGGATACCAAAATCAGTTTCATACATCCGATACATTGACCCTTTTTTTTCAATAATTTTGTCAGAATTCAAACCACGAAAGGAGGCTGATGGAATCTTAATAAGATCTAAAATTAGCGCACTTCCATTAAAGGTAAGTAATCTTTTTATTGTAATAAGAGTTGACGAAGTATTGATGTCTAAAGCTTTTGCTATATAGTTACTCGCCTTTTCCTTTTCAAAAGAAATTAACTTATTTTCTAACTTTTCTTTCCTCCCTGATTTTTCAGTGAGCCTTAAGAATCTTAATTGAATATTTTCTTCGTTGTGAGTTGAAACAAAAGTGCCTTTACCTTGTCGCCTAATAAGAATTTTATCTGCAGCCAGATCATCAATTGCTTTTCTAACGGTACCCTGACTTACATTATATTTTTTTGCTAGCTCAATTTCACTTGGTATAGATTGCCCCGGCGACCATTCCGCACTAACCAGACTTTCAGTAATTCTTTTTTTTACCTGAATATAGAGAGGGTTCATAAAATTTTTCCTTAAAACTGTGCTATCAACTTATATATATCATATATAAGACTAAATAAAAAATCAACCACTTATTTATAAAAAAATTCACTATCTATCTAAATAAACTATTGATTATATTAGATTAATTTAAAATTATTATTTTTTATTAAAATAGTCTTACATAGCATAAGAGTGTTAAATCAACGTATTTTTTATAGTTTGAGTAAGAGTTAAAATTGATTAGTTATTTTAAATACTTTTTAATTACTTTTAATTCCTGAGTTGAATCTGGATAAGACTCGTAGACTTCGATACTGGAGCGAGAATACCAATACCGACTATTGCTCTCATCTCCTTCAATTTTATGTAATACTGCATGAATCCATTGGGCGTTCGGTGTTTTTATTTCTTGAACTATCTCGTGGGCATCATCCCATTTGTCATTCAAAGCAAATTCAATTGCATTTAAACAATACAGGTTATCTTTTTCCACTTAAAAGCTTCTCTTTGTTAATTCGGTAAGTGCAACCAATCTTGTGGTTATGTAACAAACCATTAATTGTTAGGGCCTTTTCTTTGCAAATAGAGCATCTATAGATATTAGCCCCCTCCTCAACTTTTTCTTGAGGGTAATCAATATAAAATTTAGACTCCATATTTGCTTTCTGAAGCTTCAATTTTGAAGTTACGTTTTCTAAAGAGATCGGTTTTACAAGCATCTTTAATATTTTTTTTCGTTAAAATAGCATACATTTTATTTTCTTGCCGAGCGATACCTTTAATCATTACAAAAAATGGTTTGAAAAATACTTCAACTGACTTCTTACCTAGAAATAATTTCTCACCATCGACCATAATTGGTTTTAAATTATCATGTTCAGCATTGAAAACCAAGTGAACAATACCATTTTCATTCAAAATATTATCGTGTAAATCTAAAAGAAAATATTTCCAATCTTCAACATCCCAGAGCTCTTTTGTACAGTGTCCATTAAAAAAAATTTGAAAAGCAGTAACGACATCAAACTTCTTATTAAGCTTTAGTAGCGGCACTTTCTTCGCAATTGTAAATTCATGTTTTTTTAATTTAAGTAATTTTGATGCTTCTTTAAGGATGGGGCTTGCATTAGGAATATCTATTGAATCAACTTCATTTCCATTAAATTCTGCAATATGAGAAAACAAACCAAAACCACACCCAATATCCAAAATACTTGATTTTGATTTAAGATTTAAAGCACTAAATCTCTGCGCACTCCTTATCCAATTAGAATCTAAATCTCTTGCATATTTAGCATAAAAATCGACATCGCCATGGAATAGACTATCCTTTGATGGCTTAGTTTTGTGTAAGCTTCTTAATTGACTCTTTAAAGTATCAGACAAGACTTGTTGAAAGTCATTTTTTAAAGACAGGTTGTCGATACCTTTTGTTAAATTATTTGTACTTTGTAGAATTTCTTTTAATATTGAAAAATTTTTAAGGTTGCCAACTACATTAAAGAATTTAGTTATATCTTTTATAAATTGTAAATCAGATTGAAAAATTTGTTTTCGAAAATAAGTATTACAAATTAAACAGCAATATTCATCTAATGCAAAAACCATGCCGGAATAAGATCCAGCAGATGCTCTTGCCATATGTGCATTAATTTCACCATTTGTTCGATCATCTCTAATTTTCATATTTTTCATATTTTTCATATTTTTCATATTTTAATAGTAAATTATAGCAATAAATTGCAATATGAAAATATTTAGTTATATACTATTCTTTACTAAATTAGCTTCAAAATTTAGTATGCTTACCTCCTCACTTCAACATAAAACACTTTAGTTATTTATAGCCATTAGTGTAGCAATTCTGACTTCAGGTGTTTCATAGTTTAAATATGAACAAGCCATCCCTAGAATTATTGAAAAAACAGAACTTTATGAGAAAGTAGTAATTATTACTGGGGATCCAAACATTAACTATGGGTGGAAATTTAGTAAACCAGAAACAATTTATAGATTAAAAGATTTTGAGTGAATTATAAAGTAAATATTTTTAGGTAAGTGAATATTTAAATAAGTGGAAGAGATGAAATAAAGATTAGTTCTATAAAGCATAAAATATAGCTTAATTTTTTCAGTATAGGTTAAGGTAAAAATTCTGCAGAAGCTTTTTTCAAATCTTCTTCTGTTCTATTCTGCTTAAATGCAATAAGAAATAAATCAAATGTTTTTGGCCGACTTCCGCCAATAAACGATTTGAACCCAGCCTCCTGAAATGCCTTGAGTAATGAAGTGTAAGTAAATCCCGTTTTATGTGCCATATAAATTTTTCCTTGTTCTATGAACTCTCTATAACCATACAAAATATCTATTGGCGAGATTGGCCCCGCATCTGATGAATATAGAGGCTCCATTAACCTATCATTTACAACTGCTTTGCAAACACTAACAAGATCAGGACAGGTAATAACAACAAAACCATCATCACTTAATACTCTATTAAATTCTCGCAATGCAGTAGGAACCTCATGTGGAAATATATGCTCAATATTATGAGATGAAAATAAAGCATCAACACTTCTACTATCAACCAAGCTCATATCTGTCAAAGAACCAACAATATCTGGCTGAACATTCTTATCTATATCCAATCTAGTTTCACTCCAAAAAGAATTATTAAAACCCTTAAGGCTCTTTTTATTATCTGTTCCACATCCAACATGCAAGAGTTTTTTCATTTAGGGTTTTTCATTTAGAGGTGATAAGAATTTATCTTAATAATAACATTTAAGAGATAAAGATTATAAAATTCAGCTCAATAAATTAGGTAAATTTTTTATTCCTTGTCTTTTGCTTCTTGGTCTTTTGCTTCACGGAGGTCATCAACCTGAGCAACCCTTCCAGTTATAATCCTATCTCCCAATTTATCGCTTTTGCCGACTTTAGACTTTCTAATGATAACCATAGAATTTCTGAATTCAATAGACTCTATCCAACCTTGTTTAATAAATGAAGGCATCTGCTCCAACGAAAAGAAAGTTCTAAAATACACATCTATAGAAATTTGATCGCTCCAAAACTCAATATTGATAACATCAATAAGTTTTTTAAAAAAACTATACGCGCTAAATTCATTTAAAATACCCCCACCCCACCTATTCAAATAGAGGGTGTGGGTGTCTTCAATTACATACAACCCCCCAGGCTTTACCAAAGGAAAATATAACAAAAAACTACTAATAATATCGTTATTTTGATGTGACCCATCATCTATAATAATATCAAAGCTATTACAAATTTTTACAATCTTCTCTAATGTATTTGACTGATTTGCATCGCCTACAACGACATGAACTCGAGAATCATCATATTGAAGATCTCCACATAGCTCATCTATGTCACAACCTATTAACACACTAGCATTTTCGAAAAATGTTTTCCAGGTTTCTAAGGATCCGCCATTTTGAACTCCAATTTCAAGAAGGCTTAATTTTTCTATGCGGTATTTCTCAAATAGTTGATCATAAACAGATAGGTAGGATGACCACTTATCGCTTACCTTACCGATGTTTTTTTTATGAATTTCTTCAATAGATATTTTACTCATCTAGATTGCTTCCTAAAGTTACAAAAAGAAATAGTTTACCCTTGGAGAATTCGGTGGGCAAATAAGAGTTTTGCTATAAATATTTTTTATAAGAAACTTATACTTGAATTTTAATAAGTAAGTTTATGCATCATGAGGAATTTGCCAAGCCTTGACCAAGTTGCCCAGCCTCTTTCCATAAATAAATTTTCCCTAAGTTGTAGGTTTTTTTTTCCAAATTGAATATGCATTATGTATAACATCGTCTAATTCTTTATATTTTTTCACAACTCTAACATTCCTTGAAAATTCATATTTCTTGTCAACTACACCAGATGGGTCATAAAAAATAGATTTAATATTTAACATACTAGCAATTATTGTTGGAGTCGAATAAACCGGAGAAATGACAAAATCGGCCTTACTTATAATTCTTTCTGGGGTTATTTCATCATTAATAAGAACAATTTTACCAATATTATTTAGATTGGTAATTAATGATGAATATGATTTACATACGGATAAAATCTTTCTCTTCTCTTTAAGATAAATTACCACATCTAAGCCTTCTGATGCTTTTACTATATCCCTAATAAAATCACTGGTATATTCTTTAGAATAAAATATATCGCCATTATTTGCATACATTGCGCGTGAATAAATTCTCTTCGGAGAGACATCAAAAATAACTAAATTAAAGCGCGTGGAGCTCAAGTTAATTTCTTCACCAGAATCAGTAAAGTTAATTTTATTGATTACCTTAAAGGAAGTTAATGGGTTTAAGTCTTTCAGTGTTTTAAGTTGGACTTTATCCCAAACATAAATATTATCCCAGCTCATTAAACTATACTCAATAGGATATAAGAACACATTTTTTTTTAGATCGTAGTTGTATCCAAAATTTATTGAATAGTAGATTAAAAAATTTTCTTTAAACTTACCTGTCGCCCATAATGGGGTATATCCCATCTGGGAATTGTTGAAAATAAAAGAGAAATTTTTACCTTGAACTGAGTTATCTACAACTATCTTTTTAAAGTGCTCCTTATATAATAAATTGAAATACGATTTATCTACTAAGAAATTGATCCAGAAAAGTAGATTAAGTTTTATTAGATCAACGATTAGAGGTAAAATAGTACTTAAGGTCAAAAAATCTCCCTTGACTATATCTTTTCGAAAAACTAGATTGCTTATTGAATATTTGTTTGAATAAGCAGTTTTATTTCCTAAGGAGTTAATATTTTTATCCCCCATACAAAAACTTAGGTAAGATTTAAGGTCGGTATCAATGCAATTATTCTTCCTTAGGTCTTCAAAATATATAACTGATGATGTATTTTTATCTTCATTCATGCTGACAGAAAAACTTCTAACAAACGCTCTGGTAATTATATAAATTGAGGCTAAATTACATAAAAAATAAATGCCTAAATATCTAATTCTGTTAACTATATATAAAGAAATATTCTCTAGGAAGCTTAGATTCATATTTAATATATTGGCTGGTATGCTCGTATTTAAAAGATTTAAAAATGTTGGGTTAAGGATGTATCTATTAAAATTTGGACCGAATAGGTATGCTTTTATATATGCCTTAATATCTTTTTCTGAATAATCAAACCCTATTTTTTTAAAAAAGAACTTTTGTGATTTTGTAAGTGTAACTAACTCTAATAATTGCCAATGCTTATAATGCAAAAAATATTTATCATCCTTGACGATTTTTTTATAATTTTTGAGCGCATTAAGGTTATTTATAAATTTATTTAACATATGACTCTTTAATCCACTTAGTTAATTCATTAGCCGGCATCCAAAAATTATAATTCAATGATCTATTGATTAATTTAAGCGCTTAAACCCACTATGGCACAATGGGCCATCAAGTAAACTCATTACGTCACGACCTTCTTCGCATTGTTTGATAGTAGCAAATATTGGGTCGAGTGCTTCAAGGAATCCTGTTATAACTTCAGTCGTGTGATCAATGCAAACATAAACACTATTTCCAGCTAAGTAACCTTTTGCCAGCATTTCTTGGGTAATCAAAGTTTTATAAGCCAATGCATTCTCACTTTGAATTGTATACCCTGTTAATGCCGGCATCCCCCAATGCGAAATACTTAACTCATAGCTATCACCTATCTTTTGTAAACCTTGGCGAATTTTTAAACCTGTTTGGGTGATGGTTTCCCATGATTTAATACGCTCCATCACTTCTAGAGTCTTAAGCGCAGCAGTTGAACCGATACGTTCAGTCCAGAATGTACTACTAATAAAGGTTGTTTGAGCAGCCTCCATCACCTCTCTCTTACCAATTATAGTGGTAATACCGTAACCATTACCTAAAGCTTTACCAAACATAGCCATATCAGGCTCAACACCATATTTTTTATGAAGACCACCAAATGTCTCACGGAAACCCGATGTACATTCATCGAAAATCAATATAATACCTCGGTCAGTCGCTAGCTTTCTAACCTCATGTAAGAAGTTATTTTCTGGCTCCATATTTCGAGCTACCTCCATTTTAATTATGCCTATATCTTTAGCATTTACTAAAGCTTCTAACTCTGCATAGTTATTGTAATTGAATGAGAATACTGAATCTTTCAGGCTGCGTGGAACACCATTTGGCTGTAGACCTGAAAGTAAATGGCCGTCCAAACTAGCGTCATTTCCTAAATTAGCTGATAAATACCAATCATGCCATCCATGGTAACCACAGATAGCAACATTATCTTTTCCTGATGCTGCACGGGCAATTCGAATTGCAATTGCATTTGCTTCCCCGCCAGATCTTGCAAACCTTACCATATCCGCCCATGGGTGAATCTCAATTAACTTTTCAGCTAAATATACTTCTTCAGGGCAATTCAAAGTTGACATATTTCCAGCAGTAATTGTTTTTTGAACTGCGGCATCAACTTCTGGGTGTCCATAGCCTAAAATATTAGTTCCAATACCCATAATAGACATATCAATATATTCTTTTCCATCTAAATCCCAAACCTTACACCCTTTAGATTTAGAGTAATATGAAGGCCATTTATCAGGGAGAAACATTTCTGGACGTTTCGATAAAAGCATATTTCCACCCGGAATAACGTGCTTTGCACGTTTCCAAAGTTTTTGGCCTGTACCCATCATTGCTCCTTCATTTCTAATTAGATTTTTATTAGCATCAAATATTGCTGGGTTTTCTTTTTGTAAAGCAAGCACATCGCCCCATGAAAAATTTGTTTGCGGATGAAAATGCTGAAATATTTTTTCAATCACATCAAAATCAGCGGCTTCATCAACGGTCCAACGGAAAGAAGATAAATCCTCACTGTGTTTTAAAGATTCAATTTTATATTTACCTGAATTACGTAAATATGGGGTTACATGCTCTCTGTCGAATTGATCATCAGTTTCTTGATTTGCTTTTTCTAAAGCTTTATAGGTGAAAACTTCAATATCTAAACCATCTGGATAAGTTGGTGGGCTAGTATTGCTAAAATAATCCACATTAGCACCTTTAAATCCACGAATTACTTCATCAACTAATGCTGGGTCAACAAGGGGGCAGTCACCAGTAATACGGACTAGTACATCAGCTTGATGAATTTTAGCAGCACTCACATAACGATCTAAAACATCATTTTCACTACCCTGCTCACAAGAATAACCGAGCTTGCGCACATGATTGATTAAAGGAAGATTGCGCTCATCAATTGAAGTCGCAACAATAATTTGATCTACTTCTTTTGATTGTGCTAAACGCTTAAGAAGTAACTCAATCATTGGACTGCCCTCTATGGTTTTCATTACCTTATTAGGAAGTCTAGTTGAGCCCATTCGGGCCTGAACAATTGCGACTATTTTCATAATTTAAGCCAGTTAGATGGATTAATTAAATTTTCATCCTCGCTTGCTAAATTAGGTAAATTGTTCTTCAAAGTATTCCTTGAAGCTGAAATTATTTCCAACAATTGATCTGAGCTATTAACCCCTACAATCACTTGATCAATTTCAGGAAAAGATAGTGAAAAAGATAGTGATGCTTGAAGTGCTGAAATATTACTATCTGAAAGCCACTGATGCCATTGTTTCCACAAACCATTCCATTGTAAAAATTGTGATGGAATCTCTGCTTGCTTTATTAGCAGCAGTCCCTGAAGAAAAGAAGATCGTGTATGAATTTCAACACCAGCGTCTTTTAATCGTTTCATCCAACCAGTATTTATAAGTCGGCGATCAATTAAATTAAGTGGTGCTTGGACTAAATCAAACCGGAAATTTGGAATTAATACATCAAGCTCTTTAGGTGAAGAAATTGATACGCCTATCTTTTCAACCAAACCTTTTTCTTTTAATGATTCTAATGATCGATAAATCTTAGGGCCATCCAAACCTAGAAGTTGCTCTGGTCTATGAAGTAATAGACCATAAATATTATCAATACCTAAACGCAAAAATGAATCATTTACCTGTGAAGTTGTCCAGCTAGCGATATCACATCCATCAGGAAATTTTGGGAGTTTGGTAACTAATTTAAAGTTACTTAATCCAATTTTACCTAAGCGGGCTTCGCTATCGCCATAATCAATAGCTGTGTCTAATGTATTAATATCATTGGAGGAGGCAATATTTAAAATGGACTCAGCAGCAGAAAGAGAAACTTGCCCAAGTTGATTAGCTACGCCATAAGGAGATCCAAATTGAACAGTTCCAAGTGCTAACCTCATTTTGCAATCTCTAAAAATGTATTAAATGAGAATAAAGTAAACAGAATTATTTTAACCCTTTTGAATTATAAATAGGTCTACCAAAAGAGCTCTCTAATAATGAAAATGGAGTAGTGAATCTATCACCGACGTTAACAGAATTTAAGATATCTTGGCCTTGTTCGTCATAGAGTCCTTCAACAACTAATGTAGAACCTTTCAAGGCAACGCATATCCAAGATTTAGACTTCCTATAAATAATTCCACTTTGGAATGGGTGAAAAGAACCATCTTGTGGGCTAAGACAAATATCTTTAATTTTAACTTTATTACCATTAAGTAACGTTTGAGCTCCAGAATATGGGTCATCAAAAGCACAAATAAATCTTTCGATATCATTTGCTTCTAATGCCCAATTTATCCAGCTATTAATTTCTGTATTTAATCTAGGCCAATATGAAGAAAAATGCTCTGATTGTCGAATGGGATTTAATGAAAGATTGTCTGAACGATACGTCTTAATAAAATTAATTAAAAAATGTAAATTTTTGTCTAAGTAATAGCTTTCAAAATCTATTGGCTTTCTAAAGTTAGCGGGATATAAAAACTCATCAAAAGCAATAATTTCACCTGTATCTATTCCGCCATCAACACAATGCAAAGCACAATATCCAAATTTATTTCCCATTAGTATTTGCCAACTAAATCCCCCTCCGCCTCTATTCTGAGGCAAACGAGTGCCATGTAGGTTTATCAAACGATTACCGAACAAAGACTTAATTACAGACTCTTTAAAAATCCAAGCCGCACCGAGGCTGAGATAAAAATAATCTTTTGTATTTCTTAAAAATTTAATCACATCTTTACTTGAAATATTATCAGTAGATATATTCTCAACTTTATGGCGGAGAAAAAAATCTGAAAGTGATTCGTCATCGACAGTCTCACAATTATGTCTTGGTGATGTAATAACTCTGACAGGCATACCTTCAGATTTAGCCCACAAACATAATTTTCTTAATAAAGTCCCTCCCCCTAGTAGGATAAGTCCTTCTATTGGGCCATAACTATCAATCTGATTAGTATTTATTTTGTTTTGCATATATATCCCTTAAGACGTTCTTAGGTGCAATTTTTAGCCTTTATTATAACCTTAAAATTTAGAAAATATAGTTAAACCGCCTACCCACTGCTCATAAACTTGTGTTGTTTTTTTTGATAGCATTTGCGTCAAACTTGTTAAGTGAGAAATACTTATCATTCTTGAAGATTTTTTTGTAATTTTTAAGTGCATTAAGATTATTTCTAAATTAACTAAATATGCTTAACATATGACTCTTTAATCCACCTAGTTAAATCATTAGTCGACATCCAGTCATCATTATTTTTTGAATTATATGTAAAGCCTTCCGGCACCCTCACCCCATTTTTAATTCTATCAAGATCAAGAAACCAATCATTAATTGCAGGTAATATTTTATAATAATCTTTATATTCATATGTATACAAGCAATCCTCTTCCCCAATCATCTGCTCATGTAATTTTTCACCGGGCCTTATTCCGATGGTCTCAGTTTTTGAACTATTTGATACAGCATCTGCAATATCCATAATTCCCATTGATGGTATTTTTTTAACATATATTTCACCACCAACCGAATCATCAAATGCATCCCATACTAAATTTACAGCCTGATTCAATGTGATCATAAACCTTGTCATGCGTTCGTCAGTAATCGGTATGCTTTGATTATTCATAACTCTCTCTAAGAAAAATGGGATTACTGAGCCTCTTGAACCCATAACATTTCCATACCTAACAACTGAAAATTTACATTTAGTCTTCCCAGAATATGAATTAGCAGCTACAAATAACTTGTCTGAAGCAAGTTTAGTCGCACCATATAAATTTGTAGGGCTTGATGCTTTATCCGTTGATAGTGCAACTAATTGTTTGACGTTTGAATCTAGGCACGCATCAATTAAGTTCATAGCTCCATTTATATTCGTTTTAATACACTCAAAAGGATTATATTCAGCAGTAGGAACTATTTTTGTTGCAGCAGCATGAATAACATAATCAACTCCATCTAAAGCTCTATATAAACGATCTTTATCACGAACATCTCCTACAAAAAATCTTACTCTACTATCGTCATTAAATTGTTTTGCCATATTCCATTGCTTCATTTCATCCCTAGAAAAAATGATAATTTTTTTCGGAGAGTACTTGGCAAGTGTCATAGGTATAAAAGTATTTCCAAATGACCCAGTACCACCAGTAACTAAAATAGTGCTATTTTTTTCCATTTTGTAACTTCCTATAAATTATAATTCATTGATATATCACTTAAATTTTAAGCAAGTGTATTTTTTTTTAATTATAGCCCATAGATTACAAAAACAACCCTGATTAACAGCACTGTTTAGGATAAACATTTATTTGAGTATTCAAAATAACTAACTTATAATTACCACTCTCCCCTACTTTGGTTGAATGATGAAGAATTTGTATTTTTTGGGTGTTTTTGGCGGGCATGGTCCAAATCCTGCTGCAGCCTTAATCTGTAATAATAAATTAATAGCCTTTGCCGAAGAAGAAAGGTTTAACAGAATTAAAAATGCACCATCCTATCTTCCAATTAAATCGATCCTATTTTGCTTAAAAAAAGCAAAAATTGACGCTAAAGATCTTGATTCGATATCATTTGGTTGGGACTGTGAAAGTTATTTAAAAAAACAACCATTATTTTTAAAACGACTTAAAGCTAAATATGATTGGCATGATAATTTATATAATGATTTACATGAAAGAAAGCTTTTAACTGCTTTTCATCCAGAAGTGCTAAAACAAAACTTAAAATTCTCTTTGGCAAAAAATAATCAATTTATTGACATAAAAAAAATTTCCTTCTTCAATCATCACCTTTGTCATGCTGCAAGTACATATTACGCTTCTGGTTTTGACAAAGCCTTAATTTTTACTATAGATGGAAGTGGTGAAGAAGACTGTACAGTAATATGGAAAGCAGAAAATGGAAAAATAAAAGAGATAGAAAAATATAAATTACCTCATACACTTGGAGGATATTATGGTACTTTTACTGAATTTTTAGGTTTTAGGGCAAATTCAGAGGAAGGTAAATTAATGGGTTTAGCTCCTTATGGAAAGTTTGATATCGGCATCCAAAAGAAACTTGAAAAATTTGTTTCTTATGATAAAACAAGTTTTACATATACCGTTGATCCAACATACAGATTCTACAATCAAAGAACTTACAATGCTCTCTTTACAGATAAATTAGTTAAGGAATTTGGGCCACCAAGATCACCTCATCAAAAGTTAACTTCATATCATAAAGATTTGGCATTCAATGTTCAATGGAGATTGGAACAGATAGTCTCTGGCATTGTTTTAAAATATATTAATGCTAATAAAATATACAATGTATGTCTTGCTGGTGGGGTAGCTATGAATTGCAAAATGAACGGAGTGATAGCCGATCTTCCTGAAGTTAAAAATATTCACGTTCAGCCAGCTTCATCTGACAATGGAACTGCTCTAGGAGCAGCTTGCATCTCTGCGATTAAAAAGAAATTTGTATTTAATAAAATTATGCCACATGCATATTGGGGTCCTGAATACTCAGACTCTGAAATTAAAAAAGCTATTATTGAATCAAAACTTAAATATTCAAAACCAAAAAACTTATTAAAATATGCAAGCACTAAACTGTATGAAGGGAAAATTATTGGATGGTTTAACGGTAGGTCAGAAATTGGTGCGCGGTCATTAGGAGCTAGATCAATCCTTGCTAATCCTATGTTCAAAGATATGCAAAAAAAACTTAATTTGGAAGTAAAGCATCGTGAACATTGGAGACCTTTTGCCCCGGCTTTAATTAAGGAAAATTTTAAAAAATATTTTGGGCACACTAAACCCTCTGACTATATGATAGTGGCTTACCATTTAAAAAAAGAGTTTCATAAAGTGTTTCCATCAACAGTTCATGTTGATGGCTCAGTAAGACCTCAATCTGTTAGGAAGGATACCAACAAGAGATTCCATGAACTCCTTACACTCTTTGGTGGGTTATCTGGACATCCACTTTTAATAAATACATCATTTAATATTCAAGGCGAGCCTATTGTAGAAACACCTCAGGATGCTTTAAGGTGTTTTGGTGGAACAGGAATTGATATTCTAGTTATTGGTAATTATATTTTAGAAAAATGATGCAAAAATTGACAAGTTTTTGGTCTTTCCATTACAGATGCATTGTATGTCTGATATAAAAAATGAAGAATTCATTAAAATTTCAAAGGACCGAGCACTCAAAGTTAATAAGCTACAGTCTTATTAGCTAATCACCAATAAAGCCACCGATTTGGTGTTGCCATAGTTGATAATATAAACCCTTTTTCTTCAGAAGTGATTTATGACTTCCCTCTTCAATAATCACTCCGTTATCCATTACAATTAATCTATCCATTGCGGCAATAGTAGATAGCCGATGAGCAATAGCAATTACAGTTTTACCTTGCATAAGGATATCAAGGCTATCTTGAATAATTGCTTCCACCTCTGAGTCTAATGAACTTGTTGCTTCATCTAACAACAATATAGGTGCGTTTTTAAGAATCACTCTTGCAATTGCAATCCTTTGCTTTTGACCACCAGAGAGCTTAACCCCCCTCTCACCAACTAAAGATTTGTATCCGATATTGCCATATTGATCTTTTAAGCCCATTATAAAATTATGTGCTTGGGCTTTTTTGGCAGCAGCAATAATTTCTTTATCAGAAGAGCTGGGCTTACTGTACGAAATGTTATCCTCAATGGAGCGATGAAGTAGAGACGTATCTTGAGTAACCATTGCGATATTAGATCGCAAGCTATCTTGAGTAATTGAAGTGATATTTTTATTATCAATTAAGATTTCACCTTTGTCTAGATCATAAAACCTTAGCAAAAGATTAACCAATGATGATTTTCCAGCTCCAGACCTTCCTACTATCCCAACTTTTTCTCCATTCTGAATATGTAGATTGAAGTCAGAAAAAAAACTCCCAGTATTTTGGTATGAAAAATATACATTTTTAAATGTAATCGAGGCTTTTTTTAAATTAATAGTTACGGCATTAGGTTTGTCATTTACTAGCTGTTTCTTAGAAAGCATATTGAGTCCATCTTGACCGACACCAATTTGCTCATATAAGGATGTCATCTCCCACATTACCCAATGTGAGATCCCATTTAATCTTAAGGACATAGCAGTTGCAGCAGCCACGACTCCAACAGCAATTTCGTTGTTTGACCATAGAAAAAGAGCTGTTCCAGTAGTTGATAGGATTAAAAACATACTTAGAAAATGATTAATAATTTGAATTGCAGTAATCTTACGCATTTGAAGTTTTACGGTATATAAGAAATCCTTCATTGCATTTTTGGCATATTTAGACTCTCTACCAGCATGAGAAAAAAGTTTAACAGTATTTATATTTGTATAAGCATCTGTTATTCGGCCGGTCATGAGAGAGCGAGCATCAGCTTGGTTTTTGGAGAGTTTTGCAAGTTTAGGAATAAAATAAAATAAAGTGACGATATATATGCTCAACCATATTAAGAATGGAAAATATAGCAAGGTATTAAGGCTACCAACCAAAATAATCATGGTGGTGATGTAAACAATTACATAAACTAAAATATCAGATAATATAAACCACATATC